>Ga0209515_10000152_pt1 | contig 128614 bp, 120 predicted proteins | sample Subgroupgradi54m_FD_187454 | JGI IMG/M metagenome (GOLD analysis project Ga0209515, IMG submission 187454) | Subsurface groundwater microbial communities from S. Glens Falls, New York, USA - GMW60B uncontaminated upgradient, 5.4 m (SPAdes)... ... | reverse complement strand
GCCGCTTCTGGCGGCGAGACTCGAACATCCTCGCCGTCCGCCACTAATTGTGGCGGATTCCCTCGCCACTCAAGCTCCATTGGCTAAAATTGACATTCACTCCAAAGCCGTTTGTTTCGTCATCGCCATATAATGTCCTCGATCGGCATTATTTAACGCCTTCCATCGCTTTATTGATCCGTCCAAGCGCCTTATCCAGAATAAAATTCTGTTGCTCTGTTTTCGTCAATACCTCAAACAACTCCGCCTTAATACGTAAACGCATATCACTGATCTCAACATCCGTCCGCCCCATATTCACCTGATATTTTTTTAGGTCAGTATCTCCGCCATCCTCTTCGATCTTCTTCTTGAAAAGATCCATGACATCCTTATTGCCGAGTACAAAGTTATTGCGAAGAAGAAAATCAAGATCGTAGAAATCACGCGGGGCAATTTTCTCTCTGAGAGCCGCGGCGCGTAACTTCTCGCTGACAATTTCATTAAGCGATAAACAATTCACTTTCCCGGCATCAAATAAAGGCTCTCCGGTAAATGGATGCAGAAATTTATGTTGTATTACTCGCGCCTCGGGTTTGAAAATAGGGTTAAAACGCAGCCCTATCTCAAATTTGATAGTTTGCTCGGATGGCGCAGTTACCGGATCATACACAAAATAATAGACATATTGCTTTGATTCATTCCGCCCTGCTTTTTCGGCGCCTTCCAAACGAAAACCAAGGTTCTTCGCGAACGATGCAATGTTATCCTTCACCAATTGTATACACTTGCGACGGTTGCCGCGGGACGTTGTGTATTCAGGCAGGCGCATACTGAAATCGAGATCCTCGCTCAACCGGTAATATGAATAGTAAATTTTATTAAGGCATGTCCCGCCTTTGAAGATCAGATCCTCACAAAGCTCGCTTATTCGAGAAAGAATATACGTTAAATAATAATCCTTCTCCATGAGCGGCGCATAAAAACCGGACATCGATGCGGTTCTGTCAACTAAATCGCGAAATTTGTCTTTATCGTTGTGAATCATTAACGATTGCCCGCCACTTTTCATTGGTCGTTCCCTTTCGATTGCTTGTAAATGATATTAAAGATGTTTTTTTAACGCTCTTTTCAAGCGGCTTCAATAAAACGCCTTGCACGCCTGCATCCTCTAAAATAAGCCCTATACGCTTACGCGTCTTAATTTTGGGAAATCTCACGGCATAATCAATCAGCTTTTTAATGTCGCACTTTTTTCCCTTCACGAACCTTTTTAAAATACCGGACGCGGCTTCGATCCCGCCAACAGGCTTATTGTAATCAATTAAATCGACAAGCGTTCTCTCTTTTGAACTGACAAAAACGTCTTTGCCTTTAATTTTAATCGTATCCAACCCGTACATTTTCTGAGAAGCAATCTTTACAAACTTAAAAGACACCCCGGCTATTGTTCTCTCCCGTGATATCCTTGGATTTAAAACATAAACCGTCTGAAACTGCTGGTCTGTGAAATTATAATAATTAAACATCGTGGAGTAGCCGAGATAATAGTCGTTTTTGGGAAAAAAAACGGTTGGGATAAGAAACTCGCTAATTCGGCGGCCGGTTGGAACTGCCTCTAAAGGCACAAATATATAGACTCCTCCTTTAATAGGGATCAAAATCCGCTTCTTTTTTAAGCTATAGACCAACTTTCGCCTGTACTGAAAAGTTGCCGGCAAATAAGAGTCCAGTTCTTTGGCCGTCACGATATCTTTGCCTTCATAAGATAGCCGCGCAACCATCTCTGCTTCTTTCTGGGTTAGAGAACTTACTGTATTATTGTTCATTAGATGTACCCTCATGCGGTACATTCGATAAACGAATGTACAATACTAAGATATCACATTTTCCCGGCAAGTCAATGAAAATCTACCGCTGTGCACTAACAGAGAGAATAAGTCACCCCTCTTTTCTCGGATTGCCACTTATCCCAGACTGTTTCTCAAAAGTTTAACAATAAAACCGAAATGTAGAAATGGCTCTGACGAAACAAACGGCTTTGTAGTGAATGTCAATTTTAGCCAATGGAGCTTGAGCAGCGAGGGAATCCGCCGTAATTCTTTGTCGGACGGCGAGGATGTTTGAGCCCGTCCTGGCGTAAGCCGACGGGCGAGTTCCGCAGCCGCCGAGCCGCGAAAGATCATTGGCGTTTCCGCCACAAGGCTTAGCGGACCCGCCACGATTTGTGGCGGGAAAAAATTGACTTTGAACGGAAAAGCCGATTGTTTCGTTAAATAGAGTCATTGATTATTGCTTCCCAAGTATTAACTTCACCTGTTTTAATACCTCTTCAGGTGTGATTGCCGCCATGCAGCGGTTGTCTTTGCAATCCACTTTGTAACAGGGAATTTTACAGCCGATGTCTTTTTTCAGGATAACCGCGTTTCCCTGCGGATAAGGGCCTGTGATGTCGGGGTCGGTAGGACCGAAAAGAGCGATTATCTTTTTTGCTCCGGAGGCGTTGGCAATATGCAAAGGCCCGGTATCGGCGGTAATAAAGAGATCCAGCCTTTTGCACAAAGCGCCGAATTGCTTTAAGCTAAACGCTCCAGCCGCCACAATAGGTTTTTGCTTCATATCCCCTTGAGCTTCTTTTATTAATGCGGCATCGGAATCACTGCCGGTAATTATTACCTTTAAACCCAATTCGCCTATCAGCCTGTCGATAAGCACGGCCCAATGCCTCACCGGCCAGCGTTTCGGCAGCCAATTACCGCCAAGATTTACCCCAACCACAAAATCTTTTCCTATAATCGCGTTATCTTTTAAAAATTTCTCTACATAATTTTCGTCGTCTTTGCTGAAAAAGAATTCCGTATGCCTGTCGTAAACTTTCAGCCCTGCCTTCTCAATAACATCAAGATAATAATCTATACGGTGTAACGAATCCCGCTCAGGCGGCATTATATTTTTTGTCAAAAGCAAAGCCCGCTTTTTTGTAAAATGGCCCACCCTCTCCGGAATGCCGGCGAGATAACAGATAAACGCGCGGCTGGCTGAACGGTGCAGCAAAAACACCGTATCAAACTTTTTACCGGCGAGTAAACAGACAAATCTTAATTGCGCGAATATCCCTTTATCCCTGCCTTTTTCATCAAAAATAATAACCTCATTCAAATTGGGATTGCCTTCTAAGATAAGCCCGCAGCGGCCGGGGATAACACAAGCGATGTAACTATCCGGATAGTTACGCCTGATATTCCGGATGACTGCAGTAGAAAACAAAACATCGCCCAGCCAGTTTACATTAAAAATAAGTATACGTTTGTAATTCATATATGGATGGATACTTATTACCTTTGCTATTTTTTGCGGTTTTCTCTTATAAAATTATAGAACCCTGAAGTTTGGATCCAAAAGGTAAAAAGGTTGCCGGTATTTTCCGAAACCCTTAATCTTTTCAGGGCGTAGGCATCATCATTGCTGATTTTTTTACCCGGATTAGTTGCCACGGCAAATTTATAGCCGGCGTCTTTAACAAACTGCGTTATTTTATCGTTAAACCTGCCTTCAGGATAGCTAAATACAACTACGGGACAGCCCAATTTTGCCTCTAATATCTTCTTCGATTCAGATATTTGCCTTCGTATTTCACGTTCCGATTTAATATTTATTAAAGGCTCCGGGCCTAAAGTATGGCTGCCGATAGAGATTAATCCGGAATCTGTCATAACCTTTATTTCCTGCCAACTCAGCCTATCGTCTTGCCGGCGCCCGACTTCATTAATAATAATAAAAATTGTAGCCGCTAAATTGTATTTTTTTAATATAGGGAAAGCGTATGTATAATTATTTTTATAGCCATCATCAAAAGTTATGGCAACCGCGCGGGAAGGAATTTTCTTTTTCTCTTTAATTAAAGCGGCTAATTCTTCCAGAGGCAGGACCTTATACTTTCGCTCTTTTAAAAAACGCATCTGGCGTTCAAAGGTTTTCTCGGACACGGAAAGCCTGTTTTCTTTTCGCGCCTCAGGGCTTACAGAATGATACATCAGTATAGGGACAACATATTGCTGCCGAAAAAAAACGACGCAGACAAATATTAATAAAACCGATATGGCTGATAATTTTATGCCTTTACGCATTCTAAATACATCTCCTCTGTTTTTAAAACCATTTCTTCCTGGGAAAAGTTCTCTTTTATAAAATTACCGGCATTATTGCCTAAGGCAGCGCTTTTAGAAGGGTCCCTCAACAATCTTAATATCGCTGCGGCTAATTCCGCAGGATCCGCCGGATTTACTAATAAGCCATTATTGCCGTCCTGAATTAAATTCTTAATGCCGCCTACCGCCGTACCGACAACCGGCAAGCCGCAAGCCATCGCTTCCATAAGCGCCAGGCCCAAGCCTTCTTTTAAAGAAGGCATTACAAACACATCCAACTCACATAACACTTCTTTCGTATCACCAACCTCTGATACAAAAAACACATTCTGTTCTATTCCTGATTCTTTTACTAGGCTGACTAATTTCTCTTTCATTCTGCCTTCACCGAAGATCAACAGCTTCGCGCCGGGAATATCGGCTAAAACATGCTTCATTGCTTCAATAAGATAAATATGCCCCTTCTCTACTGAAAGCCTGCCGATAGCCCCTATCACAGGCCCGCTTCCAGGCAGGCTATATTTTTCTTTATCAGATTTATTCATTATTTGAAACTTATCCGTGTCTATGCCGCTATGTATTAAAACAATATTTTCTTCATCTACCTCAAGGTCAAGAAGCAAATGCTCTCTAACTGATTCGCTGATAGCAACCACTTTATAGCCCCAGCAAGGAAACACCATGCGGGAAAACCTTCTCTTAAAAAACCCGTGGCACGTTGAAACAAAAGGTTTACGCGAAAAACGCTGTATCAAATAACCTAATACCTGCGTGACACGGGTATTGGCGTGCACAATATCAATATTTTTTTCTTTTACATAAGGCAGCAGTTTTAATAAACTGGCCAAAACATTCCAACTGATTTCAGATTTAGTTTTTATAGGTATGTTAATATAGGTTATCCCTTTTTCAACAAACCTCGTAACAAGGCTGCCCCCGCTTGAGGCGATATAAACGTTGTGTCCTCTCTTTTTAAGGCCGGATGCTAAAGTCAGGGTGTATTGAGTAATACCGCCTACATTGAGGTGATTGGTCAGAAATAGTATATTCATATCTTTACTACAGGCTCCCGCCTGTAGTATCCGTTGTCATTCCCCACGCGCAAGCGTGGGGTGTTTAGTTTAAAAACTTCTCTACCGCCGCCAAAACCTCTTCAGCACTAATAGATTCCATGCACAGCTTTGTTTTACATTTCGGCTTATAACAGGGGCTGCAAGGTAAATCTTTTTTAATTAACAGATGATTTTTGGCCGCAACAAGATGGCGGCGCGGGTCGGTCGGGCCAAAAAGGGCTATAAACGGCACGCCAACACTAGCGGCGATATGCAAAGGAGCGGAATCCGCGGAGATATACGCGTCGCATTTCTTAATTAAACAGGCGAGTTGATTAACCGTAGTTTTTCCACAGGCATTAATAATAAACTTTGGATTTTTTAACACGTTTGATAAAGCGTTGGCTCCCGCCGCGTCACGCTGCGTGCCGGTAACAATGATCCGTATATCGCGGCGGCACAACTCTTCGCATAATTTTATAATATGCGATAAAGGCCAAGATTTAGTATCCCACCGCGCGCTGGCATTTAAGTTTATGCCCACTATTTTTTGTTTTGAGATCATCCATTGAGAACCCAAGAATTCATCTATATAACTTTTATCTTCTTCCGTAGGCCACAGCTCCAGCCCGGCATCCTGTGAAGAAATCCCCAACATGCTAAGTATCCTGAACTGATGAGTTACGGGGCCTAGAAGCGGTTTATCATCCTTTATACGATGATTCAATAAAAATGATAACTTCTTATTATCATATCCATAACGGTTTAAGCTCATGCTTAAAAAAGACAATAAATGGCTGCGGCGGTTATTTTGTAAATCAATTACAATATCAAAATTTTTCTTTATTAAATCATGCGCCAACCTGCAAAACCCCAAAACACCTTTTTCTTTATTCTTAAAATCACAAACTATCAACTCTTCTATTTGCGGGCAACTCAAAAGCACTTCCTTTGATTCATTACCCGTTAAAACCGTTATTTTATATTTACCGCTGAATTTCTGACGTATCGCTTTTATTGCCGCTGTAGAAAGTATCACATCCCCAAGAGAGCTGAATTTTATCACTAATACCTTAAAATCATTCAACGCCTCCTGGTAAACCTTAAGGGTATTTTCCACCATTAGTTCCAAATTATACTTCAATTTAACCTTCTCATAAGCGGCGATTGCAAGCTTACGCGCGAAACCCTGGTCCTTAAATATCCTTAACGCCGCCTCCGCTATGGCAGAAGGATCCGAGGGAGGCACAAGTAAGCCCGTCTTTTCATGCTCTATAATATCCACCACCCCGCCAACTTTTGTGGCGATAACAGGCACGCCCATAGCCTGCGCTTCAATGATCACCCTGCCGAATGCCTCTTGAGTAATGGTAGGTAAAACCAATAGGTCTAAATTCGCCAGGATAGCCGGAATATCCTTTTGTGTGCCCAGGAATTGCGTACAATGCCACAATCCCAACCTCCTTATTAAAACCTGTAATTGTTCCTTATACGCTTCCTTGGAAGAAGCGGCATCTCCGACGATCCATATTTTAAGCTGCGGCAGGCGCCTGGCTAACTTAGCCATAGCTTTTATAAAATGCAAGTGCCCTTTTATCGGAGTAATCCTGCCAATTATCGCAACATTAAAATCTTCACAGCGTTTTTTATCCGGGTTAAAATGATTGAATTTTTCCAAATCCACGCTGCGGGGTATTAAGCGTATACGCTCCTGAGGGACAGAAAAAGCATCTATCATGTGCCGGGCAATCACATTGCTGGGAGAAATAACCCTTTTAGCCCAACCCATTACATAACTAAACGGATGCTTTTTATAATAACCGTGGCAAGTAGTAATAAAAATACGGTTAGTTCTTCTGGCCGCGAAAAAAGCAATCCAGGCCGGCATACGGGAACGCGCGTGCACAATATCTATTTCTTCCTTTTTAATGATCTCGGCCAGGCGTGAAATCATATTTAAAAAAGTAAATACCGATTTTTTATGCACGGGCAGCTGATAATGGATTACTCCTGATAATTCCAATTCTTTTACCAGTGTTCCTCCGTTTGAAACAACCACGGCTTTATGCCCAAGCTTAACCAGATGCTTCGCCAGATCAAGAGTCCCGGTTTCAACTCCGCCAACGTTTAGCTCCGGTAAAATTTGTAAAATATTCATGCATATTTACTACAGGCTGCCGCCAGTAGTATCCTATATCATTCCCCACGCGGAAGCGCGGGGTCCATACTTTTACATTATACCTGCCAATGCCTGCCTAACAACAGATTTATCCTGTAATGTATTTATTCGCGGCGCTTCAACCTGTATTTTATTTAATGCCGCGGCTAATTCCAAAGCCCCAACAAGGTGTATATATTGTTTGCGCGCCAAATAAGTTAAAAAATCCTTATGCCTGTGGCTTACCTCAGATTTAAAAACAATGATATGCCGCCCGGAAGAAGCAGCCTCTGAAACCATCGAAATGCTTTCAGGTGAAACAATAGTTATTTTAGCTAACCCTAAAATCCCTCCTACGGCAAAAGGTAAATTCTCTTTATTTGCGATAACCAGAAGCTTACAGCGCGGATAGCCGCCGAATTCATCAACAATTAATTGCTCTATTGCCGCAGGCGTCCTGCGGGAAGTAGTAACCAATATTGCCGCGCTCTCTTTTTCCGCGAAACTCTTTAGCCGGCCTATTATATCTTTCAACAAGCCTTTACTCAACTTAAAATCTTTGGTATCTCCGCCTATCAAAAAGCCGATGTAGAAACGAGGGACGAAAGAAGAAGAACGAAGGACGCTTGTTAATTTATAAGATTGTTCTTTCAAATATTCATCATTTATTAAATTCAAGGCGCCGTCGGTAACCGCTACATTATTCTTCCCGGGGGGATTATCATGCCGCGGCATAACCACTAAATCAAATTTCTTCAAAGATAAAATTGACGGCCGCATAATCACTATAGACTTGGACTGATTATTCTTGGAAAGAATATAGTTAACCGCGGCAGTGGACGCGCCGCAGGATATTATTATATCAGCGGAATTTTTAATTAACAGCTCATAACTATCCTTTTTTAAAAAATTCTTCAAACAGCAAAAACATCCAAAGCAGGCGTATTTACCGGCGAACGTTGCGCAAACAGCCAACGCATGCCTTACCAATTTATTCTTATACTTTACTTCTATGGCAGTAACAGAAGAATTTATGCCTTTATCTTTTAAATACCCCGCGACATTTTCCGCTACAGCTTGAGACTGGCGTAAATGCCCTGTTTTACCGTCGCTTAAAATCAAAATGTTCCTTTGGCGCGAATATTTCCAAATTTTATAAGTCCAAAGGTATTCGTGCGGATAAGCCAAAATATGCCGCTCAAAAATTCCGACTAATTTTTGAAGATTATCCCGTGTATCTTTTTCTAAATCGCCTGTTTTATTGATTTCCAGGGGCGGATTGACTATAACTTTATGGTAAGGCCCGTCAACACGCGTATAAAAAACAGGGATAATTGCCGCGCCGTATTTCAAAGCAAATCTTACCGCGCCGGTAGGCATGGACGCCTCTTTGCCAAGAAAGTTAACCAGAATACCGGTTTTACCACCCTGGTCAGCGGTCATACCGATAGATTCATTCCTTTTTAACGCTTCTATCAATTCGCGCACCCCGTACAATTCACTTTTATCACCTTTAGAATACTCCTTTTGGGCCCTTTGAATTATTTTACACCCTTTTTGGATACGGTATGAATTCAGGAGCTTGTTTAAACGCGGATACCGTTGGCCGCGCACAAACAGGCTAAAGCTAACCCCTACGTTCGCGGAAATAATATTAGAAAGTTCCCAACTGCCTTCATGCACGCCCGCGAAGATTATCCCCTTACCTTTTGCAAAACCCTCTTTTATATGTTCAAGCCCTTCTATCTTTATATATTTTCTTATATATTCCTTATCAATCAACGGGATAAAAAATATTTCAACCAAATTCTGGCCAAAACTTCTATAAAAACTTTTAGTAGTATTTTTTAATTCAGCCGGAGAAAATTTGTTTCCTAACGCCAGCCTTATATTGGCGTAAGCGATTGCCCTATGTTTATGGTCAAGGCTGTAAAAAACATCCCCCAGCCTGCGGCCAAAAAACAAAGCAACGCCCTTGGGGAACCGCCTAATTACCGGGCCCAATAATTTAAACAGTATACAACTGGCGTAATCTATTATGTAATCTTTCTTCATTTTTAGTAATACTTATTTCAATGCGTAAAACAAATACCGGCAATTGATAATCCGTAAGCGGCAACGCGCTTAATCTCACCGCGTCTTTCTCGGTTATAACTATACTATCGGTATTTTTCTCTGTCGCCTGCCGCATGATATTATCCAAATCTTCGCGCGAATAAGCATAATGGTCGGGAAAATCAAAAGACGCGCCGATCCTGGCCCCTAAGTTAATAACCATGCCCTTAAACGAATCCGGATTAGCGATGCCGGAAACCAAAGTTACCGTTTTGCCTTTCAATAGATCTATACCTGATAAATCCTGTTTTCTGCCCAAAGCGTAAAAACCGGCAGCCTTATGCGCCGATTCTATAATTACTGCCGAAGGATTTATACTACCCAGGATATTCCTAATATCAGAAATATCAGGGCTGATATCCGTTCTGGTTAAAATAAAGATATCCGCGTTCTTAAGTGAAGAAAGCGGCTGGCGCAATATGCCCCTGGGCAAAAGATGCCGGTTGCCAAACGGATTAAGCGCGTCAATAGTCACAATATCCAAATCTTTTTTTATCCCCCATTGCTGAAAACCATCATCCATAACAACTGTATCCGCAGCATAATCATTAATTGCCGTACAAATACCGCGTTTTCTATCGGCATTGACGACCACCGGCACACCCTTAAGGTTTTCCTGCAACATATACGGTTCATCCCCCATCTCTTCATATCTGGTGGCTTGGCGGCTTGGTGACTTGGTAACTCTTATTTTTCTTTTATAGCCGCGGCTTAATACTGCGACTTTACGCCCCTGCCCTTGAAGATATCTTGCCAGGTATTCAACAAAAGGAGTTTTTCCAGTCCCCCCTAAAGTAATATTTCCCACGCTAATAACCGTACAATTCGCGCGATACTTATTAAACCCGCGAATAAATATCAATCCCCTTACTATCAAACCGTAAAGAAGAGAAAAAACGAGTAAAATAACTTTACACAGAAAAGGCAAAAATCCTTTATATTTATCTGAAGCTAAATTATAAAGATGATCCTTCATATAAAACCCCTAAAGCAAACACTGGTTATTCTGACAAAAATACTTTTATATACTCCAAAGTCCTGGAAACCGCGCCTTTATTTTGCTTAATAATATTAAGGCCCTTCTTACCCAACTCTTCTATTTTCTCAGGACTCATCAGCAAATCTTTTATAGCCGCGGTTAACTCTTCTTTGCCCTTAATTAAAATACAAGCCTTCGCGTTAATAAACAACTCAAAGATATCACGGAAATTAAACATATACGGGCCAAATATCACCGGCTTCCCCAGAGAAGCCGGCTCTAAAATATTATGCCCGCCCTTTTTTATAAGGCTGCCGCCAACGAAAATTATATCGCCTAGCGCGTAGTAATTCATAAGCTGGCCTACTGTATCAAGAATGAAAATAGTTTGCGGCTTAACCGATTCACTGGTTAACCGGCTAATTCTCATTGGAATAAACTCATTTTTTATCGCGAGTTTCTCTATATCGTTTGCCCGCTCAGGATGGCGCGGCGCGAGCAAAAGTTTCAAATCCGGGAAATCTTGCAAAAGCTCTTTATAAGAACCCAAAACGATTTCTTCCTCTCCTTCATGAGTACTGCCGGCAACTAAAAGTTTATCGCGCTTACTCAACCCTAATTTATCTTTTAACCCCATAAAATCTTCCTGTGAAACTGTGTATTTGGCATTATCAAATTTAAGGTTGCCGGTTATTTTGACCTTATCTTGGGAAGCCCCCAAGGAAATAAGCCTTTTCGCGTCCTGCTCTGTCTGGGCACAGAATAAATTTACCTTAATTAAAATTTGTCTAACCAAAAATTTGGCCGCCGTATATCCTTTAAAAGATTTATCGGAAATCCTTGCGTTTATTATTGCTACAGGAATATTATTTTTATGCAACCGGCTAATCAAATTCGGCCAGATTTCGGTTTCCGCTATAATAAATAAACAAGGATTAATTCTATTAATAACCTTTTTTACAATACAACTGAAATCTAAAGGCAGGTACGTAACTAAATCCACCCCTTTGGCAATATCCCGGGCGATTTTATTTCCGGTAGGCGTTACGGTGGAAATAACCAATCTTTTTTCAGGATAAGATTCCCTTATCTTCTCTATAAGGCCTCTTACAGCTATCGCTTCTCCGAGGCTTACCGCGTGTATCCAAATCGGGCGGTTCAAAACCAAATCCTGCGGCAACCCAAAACCCAACCGTGTAAAAAACCCCTTATGGAATTTCCTCTTAAACAAATATACCGGTAAATAAATAACGGTAAACAGCAAAAATATCAGATCATAAACAATAAACATATTTTATTATAAGTTAAACCTGAAACTTGGAACTAGAAACTTTTTTAGGCCCGGGGATGAGCTTTATCATACACGCTTTTCAAACGCTCTGTCGTAAGGTGAGTATAAATTTGCGTGGTAGAAAGATTCGAATGCCCCAGTAATTCCTGGACACTCCTTAAGTCAGCGCCGTGATTCAAAAGATGAGTAGCGAAAGAATGCCGTAAGGTATGAGGAGAAACCCCTTTATTTAAACTAGCGATACGTATATATTTTTCAACTATTCCCCTGACGCCCCTATCGGTTAAACGGCTGCCGTTCTTATTTAAAAACAATACATCGGATTGTTTCTTCCTTTTATCTAAATACGCCCTGATCGCGGTTATGGCGTATTCTCCGACAGGCACGATCCGTTCCTTCCTGCCTTTGCCCAGCACTTTGATAACACCTCCTATAAAATCTATATCGTGCAGGTTTACTCCCACAAGTTCAGAAATCCGCATTCCCGTGCTATAAAATGTTTCTAAGATCGCGGTATCGCGCAGAAACATTTCTTTCTCCTGCCCGTTAGAACTACTGGCTTGAATTAATCTTTTCACCTCTTCTTCCGTAAGGAACAAAGGCAGGTGTTTGTCCTGCTTGGGGCTGGAAACTCCGGATATAGGATTTGTTTTTAAATACCCTTCCCGGGTAAGAAACTTAAAAAAAGACCTTAACGCGGAAAGCTTTCGGCTGACTGTGCGGGCATTCAGATTATTTTCTTTAAGCACCGCCAGGTATTTTCTTATAATGAGATACTCTACCGACTCTACAGTTTTATCGCCGAGAAAATTACTAAAATTTTCTAAATCAAGGTTATAATTTAAAACCGTATGCCTTGAATAATTTCTTTCGATCTCAAGGTACCTGATAAACTTATCTATATAACGCTTCATTATTTATTCCTGTTTTTCAGGTAATGTCCTTGAAGTAAAAGTGCATTTAGGATAATTCGTACAGCCATAGAAAAAACCGCGTATTGAACGGCGCTCTATAAGCTCACCACCGCAGCCTTCATTAGGGCATTTGACTTTAGTAGTGATGGACTTGGCGTTCTTGCATGTCGGATAATCCGAACAACTTAAGAATTTGCCTTTTTTGCCCCATTTCTCAATCATCGGCTTGCCGCATTTATCGCAGATTTCACCCGTAGTTACAACTTCTTTTTTAATATTTTCCTGCGCGAAATCAACGCCCGCTTTAAAAGGAACATAAAACTCTTCCAATACTCTTTGCTTATCAATCTTGCCCTCTTCAATATTATCCAGCTCCTCTTCCATGAGCGCTGTAAATTTAAGGTCCATGATCTTAGGGAAATATTCCACCAGCATATCGCAAACCTTAAATCCCAATTCCGTCGCGTGGAAATACCCCTGGATCCTCCTTATATAATCCCGATAAACCAAAGTCTGAATTATAGGCGCGTAAGTAGATGGCCTGCCGATGCCCTCTTCTTCCAAGGCTTTGATCAAAGAACCGTCGGAAAACCTGGGAGGCGGCTTAGTAAAATGCTGGGATGGCAGTAATTTTATCAGTTTCAGAACCTCATCTTTAACCAATAACGGGATCGCGCTTTTAGCTTTATCCTCATTTCCCTCTTCTTCATCTTTGCTGTAGGCGGCGGTAAAACCTTCAAAAATAAGCTGTGTGCCGGAAGCCGTAAATAAATATTTCCCTGCCTGTATGTAAACCGTTGTCACGGAATATTCTGCCGGCGTCATCTGGCTGGCAACAAAACGGTTATATATCAATTCATATAATTTATATTGCTCCTGGCTGAAGAAATTCCTCAGGCTTTCAGGGGAACGCGAAAGAGAAGAAGGCCTGATAGCCTCATGCGCTTCCTGGGCGAGCTTTTTTACCTTGTAAACATTAGGCCCCTCGGGCAAATATTTATTGCCGAATTTTTTACCGATAAAATCCCGGACTTCTTTAATGGCTTCGGGCGCCACGCGCGTAGAATCCGTCCTCATATAAGTAATAAGGCCTACCGGGGCGGATTCTCCTATATCAATACCTTCATAAAGCTGCTGCGCCACGATCATAGTCTTGGTAGCGTTAAATTTCAATTTATTAAAAGCTTCCTGCTGCATAGTGCTGGTAATAAACGGCGGATACGGATAACGCTTCTTTTCTTTAGTTTTTATTTCGCTGACAATAAATTGTTGGCCTTTTATATCATTAACCAGGTTGTCTGCCTGTTCTTTATTTTTTATATCCGCTTTAAGCCCATCTATTTTATCTAATTTTGCTATAAACGAACTGATAAGTTCCTGCTCCGCCGGCAAGTTCGCTTTTAAAAACTCCGCCTCAAGCTCCCAGTATTCCTGAGGGATAAAACTGTTGATCTGCCTTTCCCTGTCGACAACAAGCTTCAAAGCTACCGACTGCACCCGGCCCGCGCTTAAGCCGCGGCCTATTTTTTTCCACAGCAAAGGGCTCAGGAAATAACCGACGATCCTGTCTAGAATCCTGCGGCCGGCCTGCGCTTCAATCATATTCACGTTAAATTCATGAGGATTATTAACCGCTTCTTTGACCGCGGTAGCTGTAATTTCATGAAATACCAGGCGCAAAACTTTTTTATCTTTAAAAATTCTCTCTTTAATGTGCCAGCCTATAGCTTCACCCTCTCTATCAGGGTCGGTTGCCATATATATGGTATCTTTATTCTTGGCTTCTTTTTTTAAAGCGGTTAACAACTTTTTCCTGCCGGCAATAACCACATAATCGGGTTTAAAACCATTTTCCATATCTAAACCCAATTTTGTCTTGGGCAAATCAATGATATGCCCCATAGTCGAAACAACCGAATAACCGGACCCCAGGATTTTACCGATCGTCTTTGCCTTAGTAGGAGATTCCACTATAACCAAATCTTTATTTTTCATTTTAACTCCAAATTTACCTTCCCGACTCCCGGAGTCGGAATTTCGACACCGGGAGTCGGGAAACTCAATCTTCAATAATCAAATCTTTTATCCTTGCCAATTCTCTTTGATAAGAAATATGATCTTCAACAAATTTCTTATAAGACGAACTATCAATTTGCAAAATGTTAGAATAATTACAAAGCGAATTTTCGCTATTACATTCTGATAAATATTCTCTGTAAGAAGAAACCATCCATTCTTCAGGCTTATTAACCAAATACCCAGTTACAGGATTTAAATGTATATACCGCGTCAAATGAAGAAGTTGATCTTCATTTTCTACCAATACATTCTTAAACCGCCCTTGCCATAACGGACCTTTCCTTTTATATTTAATATTAAAATATCTCGCATAACTATTCAAAACATTACCAATAAAAACTGTTATTCCATTATCTTTTAACTGCCTCAAAACTAAATGAAAATGCGTCGGCATAACACAATAAGCAATTATTTCTACAACTGTTTCTCCAGAAGAAAAATCTTGTTTTGCCTTAATAAAGTTAGAAAAACAAATTGACGGCTTCTCTTTTTGATAATAACGAATTACTTCCACAAACCTCGAAAAATCCAGTTGATTATTAAATATTTTAAATCCAGCTATACTTTTATTAAAAATATGATACACCTCTCCTGTAACTAACGTTTCTTTCCTTATAGGCATTATCGTCTTATACCTAATTCCGACTCCCGGTGTCGGAATTGGTTAATTCGAATATTTTACCGGGTAACTGCTTTATTAGTTTCTTCAACTGCAAGGTTGTGAGCATAGATACTGCCGCGCTTACAGGTAATTGGGATTTAATAATAATATCATCTAACTCCAGCGAGCCTCGCGAAAGCAAATTATATAATTTAGCCTCCTCGCCAGACAACTGCGCGCGGGCTAAAACCGGTTTTTCCTTTATCAATTCTGGCTGATTTGCCTTAAGTTCGCTTATCTTACTTCTTAATATCGGCTCAAGCTCTTCAATTATATCATCGGCACTTTCTACTAATTTCGCACCATCCCTCAAAAGCTGGTTCGTTCCCTTACTTACAAAACTGTCTGCTTTGCCGGGGACACTAAAAACTTCCCGGCCCTGCTCCGCGGCATGAGTCACAGTGATCAATGCCCCGCTTTTAAGCGGCGCTTCAATCACAACAACGCCTAAAGACAAACCGCTGATTATCCTATTCCTCATCGGAAAATTTTGTTTATTCGGGCTGGTGGATAGAGGGAATTCTGAAATTAACGCTCCCTTATCAGCAATTTCCGCGAACAACTTTTTATTCTCCGGAGGATAAGTTATATCTAAACCACAGCCTAATACGGCTAAAGTACGGCCTTTGGCCTTTAAAACAGACTGATGGCTGAATGTGTCTATGCCGCGCGCGCCGCCGCTTACAACGGTAAACCCCTTTTCAGACAACTGCCTGCTTAACTTCTCCGACATTGTCCTGCCGTAAAAAGTATTCATCCGCGTACCCACTATCGCGATAGAAAAATAATCCTGAGATAAAATTCCGCCTTTTACAAACAAAACTAACGGAGGATCAAAGATAGATTTTAAATTAACCGGATAAAACTCGCTATTTAATGGAATAAGAGTAATATTGTTTTTTTCAATTAATTTGATCTGGCTGCTTAAGTCCAGCCTCTTCCTACCCTCAAATATCTTCCGGGCAACCCCTAAACCTATATTTTCCACTTCCGCGATATCATTTAACGAAGCCTCTAAGATAGCCCTGGGAGTTTTAAATTTTTCTAAAAGCCTTTTCCCGCGCCTTGAGCCGATCTCAGGGATCAAAACCAACTCTAACCAATCTATTAAATCCCGGCTTAACATAAACTTTTGCCCTTTTACCTACTTATCTCTGCCTGAAGCCTTTCTTAAACTTTCAAGGAATTGCGGCCTGACTTTCCAACCTAATAACGCGGCTTTATGCGCGTCTGCCCAACTTTTATCGTATTCCTTTTTTACAAAATAAACTAATGCCCGATCATAATAAGCTTCTGGGAACTCCGGATTAAGCTCTATCGCCCTATTAAAATCTGCTAACGCCTCTTCGTTCTTATTCCTCTGCAAATATACGGCTCCCCTGCCCATGTAAGAACCAGCATAATCAGGAGCGAGCTGCATTGCTTTAAGGTAATCAGAAATTGCCAGATCCGGTTTTCCCGCGCGATGATAAGCATTACCCCTGCAATAATAGGCAACAAAATTATCGGGAGTTATCTGAATCACCCTGGTAAATCCGGAAACCGCTTCTTTATATTTCTTTTTATCATAATATATCTTCGCCTTTTTAAATATTTCATGTTCGGAAGATTCCGCCCACACATTGCTAAGAACAAAAAAAGACAATATTATAACTTTTAATATTATTGCCCTGAAGTTTCCCGGCTTACACAGCATATTAATTCTCTCCGGGAATTAAATCCAATATTTTATCCACCACTTCTTTTATGGAAAGTAGGGATGTATCAATGATTTTATCCGCTAAAGCATAATAGGAAGCGCGCTTTTCCAATAACGCCTCTATTTGCTTTTTAGGGTCGGCAACATTTAATAAAGGCCTTTGTTTTGAACCGGATGCCCTCCTTAATATCACCTCCGGGTCAGCTGTCAGGCATATAAGTAAGCCTGTTTCTTTCATTATCCTGATATTTTCCGGATCAATGACTATCCCTCCCCCGCAAGCGACTACAAGGCTATTTTTCTTAACAGTCTCTTCTAAAACCGCTTTCTCCACTTTACGAAAATATGGCTCACCGTCTTTAGCGAAAATATCAGAAATCCGCCTATTTTCTTTTAATTCTATTAAATTATCTAAATCGAAAAATTGCGAGTTTTTCCTCTTTGCCAGCGCCTTACCTACGCTGCTCTTGCCTGTCGCCATAAAACCCACTATATATATATTTTTCATATCTTCGATTATATTATATAGATATAACCCTGTCAAATTAAACCCCCGCGTTTCGGCTTTGTTTCGCTTTACAAAGCAAAACAAAGCGGCGGGGGCAATTAATTTCTACTCCTAATCTTTGTAAGCTGTTAATACTAAAGTTGTTAATTCCTTATGCAACTCTTTGCTGGCAGGATAAACCGTATTATACCAATTACCATCTTTACCTTGATGCCGCGGCATACCCAAAAACAGGCCGTTCTTTCCTTCAACTACACGCAAGCCCTTTATCACAAATCCACCGCAAGAAACATCCACAAACGCCTTGAGTTTTGAGTCTCCCTCAAACCGATAAATACGGCTGACCTGTATTAAACTTTCACTCACTGATATCACCTCCTTCGCCAATCTTATAAGTCAACACACCCTTTCACTTATAATAGACGTAAGAAGTGACGCAATCTAACTAAAAAAAAACGTTAATGTTGTTTTTTTATCCTGGGCGAGTCCTCAATAATTTATCGTATTTAGGGCGAACGAAAGGCCCAGCGCTTATCTAATTCTCTTTTTATAACTTTTATAGTTTTCTTTTATGTCAAAAAGGGAATCTTTGCCGAACTTATCCAGAAATGCCTCTGTTAAGATATACGCGCAAACAGATTCCGCTACCACGCCAGCTGACTCAACCACACAAACATCAGAACGTTCTGTTGCCGCCTTATCCGCTTTTTTAGTCGTTATATTTACAGAATCTAAAGGATCCATCAAAGTGCAAATCGGTTTCATACAGGCGCGAATAACAATATCTTCCCCGTTAGAAATACCCCCCTCAATTCCGCCGGCATTATTACTCTCGCGATAATACCCCTGCCCTTTTTTGTAATAAATCGCGTCATGAACAAACGAACCGCGTTTATCCGCGTATCCAAATCCCAATCCGATTTCAACCGCCTTAATACCAGGTATAGACATTATCCCGCCTGCAAGCCTCGCGTCTAAACGTAAATCCGGCTGGACATAACTTCCTAAACCTGCCGCGACGCCCGTAGCTGTAACTTCAAAAATCCCGCCCAGCGTATCTTTTTTACTTATTGCGTCGGTTATCTTCTGCACAATCTCCTTTTGTCCGGATTCACCGCCTACCGATATTACACTGCTTGATATCTCTATGCCGAATTCATTCAAAAAAATCTTGCATACCGCCCCTATTGCCACAGTTGCCGCGGTACTACGGGCTGAAGCACGCTCTAAAACATCTCTTACATCATTAAAGCCGTATTTCAATACTCCGGATAAATCAGCATGCCCTGGCCTGGGGCAAAGAACTTTATGCAATTTCTCAATACTCGCGTCTTTATTCTTAATAAAAAGCGTAATTGGAGTACCTAAAGAAACCATTCCTTTTACCCCGGAAAGGATCTCTGCCTTATCCTGTTCAATCTGCATACGCTTGCCGCGGCCAAACCCCTGCTGCCTGCGTTTCAATTCCAGGTTTATTTTTTGTTCATCCAATTTAAGCCCTGCCGGCAGGCCTTCCAGTATCGCGGACAAGCCTTTCCCGTGTGATTCTCCAGCGGTTAAATAGCGCAACATTCATTACCTCCTTAAATTTGTCCTTTTCAGGTTTATTCCTTGCAAAATTTCCTCCGTAGGCGGACCAGCCTTCGGCTGGAACTCCGCAGCTTGCCCCCGCTGATTCGTTTTGCTCCCCGCTGCTTCGCTTTGCGAAGCAAAGCGACGGGGACAAAACGGCAGGGGCGCTTAAGCAAGGAGTAATCATTAATTAACTCATATAATTGATGTCTTTACCGCTAAGCCCCCTCTTCCAGTATTACATCTTCCCGATTTGATTTTCTGATTTTATCTACCATATTCTTAAAAACCCCATATTTACCGATAGAGATCTCTTTAGTTTTTAATACCCATTTAGTATAAACTGAAATCTTGCCCCCGGCTTCCCTAATTTCTTTTTTATATGAAGCAAGCGGATTATCTAAAACCAAAGGATCAGGCAAGCTTTTTACTTTATAACCCGCAGGTATTGTAATCAGAATATCTTCTTCTTTCACAAATGCGAACCCAAGGTCAAGCGGCGTTTGGCGCGGCATTTTAGAAAACACATTATATACCAGCGGTTCCGTAGCCGGCACGGCAAAACGATATAAATTACCACTTTTACGCGCATAATTATCCACCGTAAAATTAGACTCCAGGCTAAAAGGGATTTTAAAATTATTGTAATCTGAGATAGAAGAATCATTCAACTTAAAAGAAACGAATACCGAACGCGCGATTTCTTCAAACAGTTTCTTATACTTGCCTGGAGGCGTATTTTTTACTAAAACCCTGTTCGGCCAATCTATCTGGCCTGTATAAGTATAATTTTCCTTTACTTCCGCCTGAGAATCACTGTTTAAAACCAACCGGCACTGCCTGTTTATTTTATTATCATTCGCCGGGTCAACGGGTATTTTTACGAAGTCCTTTTTTTTATCTTTCTTAATTATAAAAACATCGCAGCCCTGTTCAAAGAAAGGCAGCCTGTCAAAAGTAAGCATCTCAGCCGTCGGGTCAAGGAACAAGTAGCCCTCTCCGTCAGGAACCGCTACTATCATATGGTTAAAATTAACCATCGGGATATCTTCCAGGATAAAGCCGGAATTATTTGTAACTAAAAGAGCCGGATAAGCGGGTATACCTATGGATTTTAACATCGCTACCAATAAAGCGCTTTTACCTTTACAATCGCCATAGGCATTTTTTAAAACCTCCGCCGCGGGATATGGTTTAAACGACGCCTCCCCTAATTCAATTGCCACATACCTTATATTCCTGGAAACAAAATTAAATACCGGTTCAATTAATCCTTTTTTATCCTGCTTACGCCCTTTAATCAACGCGTTAGCTTGCTGTTCAACCGTCTTATCGGGATTAAATTGATTTCGCGCTAAATTTAAACCCCAATCATTTATCTTGTGCCAGTCCTCAATAGCGGAAAAAGCTACATAAGGGCCTATCTTCATATAATTAGCGGCAGAAGGTTCATCCCCGCCTTTCACGTGGAGGTAATCTTCCTGCCATGTATATATTTTAGACTTATTGCCGGCAGTTATTAAAGGGAAAGCGTTTAAAAACTTCTCAGCTTTATATTTAACCGGCATCGAATTAGGCACATCCACCGAAAAGCGCGCGCGCCAAACTATCCACTTAACAGGTATCGTGAAAACAAATGAGAAACCGGGGATAAATTTATTATTTTCTATGGTTTCTATTTCATATTCTATGACAGAACCTATCTTAACGCCGGGGAAAATAATCTTTTTGACTTTAAAATCGCTAAAAACAGGAAAATCAGCAAAAGATGATTCCTCCAGTATAGCGTCTTTGGCGACATCTTGTATATCTCCGTTTGGATTTATTGTCCTAGCGATATTAACTTTGAGTTTATCAAAATAACTATTAAAAGGGATTACCACATCGCCGGCTGCTCTACCGGCTTCAGTCAATACCTTTATCATTACATGTTTTTTACTGATTAAAGTGCCATTTGCTTTAATAATATGCTTCTGATCCAATAACAGAATAAACGCGTTTGCTTTAGGGACTCGTATGCCGGAAGCGGGGACATCGGTTAATAAATCAATTGTTTCTTTATCTTTAATCTGGGAGATATGCGTCTGGGCATTTGTTGATTTTAAACCGCAGCAAAAAAAAATTACAGCCAAAAAGACAATAATAACCGCGTTATAAGGAAACCGCCTTCTTGCTTCGCCAGCCAGGAAACACGATAACTTTAAAATGCGATTTTCAATGGTTAGCAGGCTTATTAAATCATTTCCCATACCACAAAATTTATATTTACTCATTATATTAATCTTTATATTTTACTCCGCCCAAAGCCCACGGTTATTTTCCCGGGCTTCTTTATACAATGCCTTAAATAAATCCGCGTATTTAACGTTGGGAGCAATAGTCATTAACGAAGCAAACCCGCTTTTAACGATCTCCGCGTTTACAAAGGTTCCATCCTTTAAATAAACATACCCCAACAACCTGCTGTATTTATCATGCTTTTCCACATCAAATTCAAGCCTTATTCTCTTACCTTCAATCAAGCTCCTGGTAAATTCATATGATTTTTTGCCCAATTTTTTGATTGTTTCAACATCCTGGTTAGTCTTCCTGCTGTCCCTATATAGCTTACTTGAATCGTGCATCTCAGGAGTATCTATGCCGATAAGCCGCAGCCGTTCTCCATTTTCAAGCTGAATAGTATCTCCGTCAACAACACGCTTTACCAAGATTTCTTCGTAATTATAAGATTTACCGAAAGGAATGCTTAACTTACCTTCACTGGAAGTATTTATATTCAGCCCTTTATCAGAACAACCGCTTCCAGACATCAAAACATATAAAAATGAAATTAAGGAAACCGTAAAAAATAATAACTGATTTCGAGTAAGTTTATTTAATTTCGGCGATTTTCGGCGCATTTTTAACCCCTTTTAAATTAATTATCGATTATTATTATAACTGGCCGGCGATAAACTCAGCTAAAACAACAATATCTTCAATGCAGAATATTTCAGTAATGCTTTTATCAAACAGGATATTTGCCTCAGCCCCAAATTCTTCATCGGGCTTCCATAATTCAATTAAAACAGGCACGCCTTCAAAAACCTCTAAAACTATACCTATATCCGCCTGATTCACTTTTTTTCCGGGGAGCCTTTCCAAAACTGAGAACAAAGTGTCCGGTTGTTTACCGTATTTCCTAAGTATCCGTTCAATAACCCTTTGCCTAAATGCCGCTTGATACCCCTCGACGGCGGATAATTCCTTAAAGGTCAGCCAATTCCCGGTTAACTCAGGAATACCTTTTATTTTACGAGCAAGATAATGGAGAATTAAAATCGCCGTAAAATCCTTTGCCGGCACATTACAAGAAAGAGAAATCACTTTGCGCGCGTTTAAATCCAGGCTATACTCATCCGCTAATAATTTTACTGAAACAAAATTATCCGGCTTTAATTTTAACAGGACATCCCAAGCTTTATTTATCGCGATATCATAGCTCATGGTTTTAACCCTCCCTTCCTATTTGTTTCATTTTATCTCTTTTCATTGGATAAATCAATGAAATTAGAATATAATGTTTTAAGTATTGAGTATTGCGCAATTCAAACAACACAAAACTCAATACCCACTACTCAATACTAAGATATGATCTACGACCAATTTCAACAGGAAGCGATTGATTATATAAACCAGGGCTTTTCGGTAATTGTTTCCGCCCCTACAGGAGCTGGAAAGACCGCGATAGCTGAACACGTTATTTTAAGCTGTATTGAGAATAAAATCGGCGTAATTTATACCGCCCCGATAAAAGCCCTTTCAAACCAGAAATTCCGCGATTTCCAAAAACAATTCCCGGATAATATCGGCATATTGACCGGTGACGTTTCGCTTAACCCGGACGCTCCCGTATTGATCATGACCACGGAAATACTGCGCAATAAAATACTGGACGAACCGCTTAGCCTAAAAAAGTACTCCTGGGTCATATTTGACGAAATCCACTACATCGATAACCACGAACGCGGCACAGTATGGGAAGAATCCCTGATATTCCTGCCTTCCCATATAAAAATACTGGGGCTTTCCGCGACTATACCTAATATAAAGCAATTCAGCAGTTGGATTGAATCCATACATAACAAGCCGATTAAAATAGTTATTGAAGAAAACCGGCCTGTCCCACTGCACTTCTTCTACCAGTGCCAGAATGAAATCATTGACAATGTAAACAAATTAAGAAAATCACATATTCCAAAAGCAAATAAACTGTTTCCGCTGATAAATTATATCCGCCAAAAAGAAGGCCTGCCTTCTATATACTTTGTGTTCGGCAGAAGAAGGGCCGAAGACCTTGCATTTGAACTTTCAAGTTTTAATTTCCTTAATTCTAAAGAAAAAATACAAATTACCAATCTTTTTGACGATCTATGCCTTCGTTTTGATTTAAAACACGAGAAATCGGCCAACATTTTATACCCTCTTATACAGCGGGGCATTGCCTATCATCACGCCGGAATGCTGCCCACGTTAAAAGAAGTAATAGAACGGCTTTTTACCAGCCGCCTGATCAAAATAATATTCACTACTGAAACATTCGCGTTAGGCATAAACATGCCCAGCCGTTCGGTAATTTTCGATGAATTAAGAAAATTCTACGGGCATTATGTCAGTAACCTCAAAACACGCGATTTTTATCAAATGGCAGGCAGGGCAGGCAGGCGCGGCATAGATAAAGAAGGGTTTGTTTACTGCCGCGTCAACTTAAACCGGATTAAACCCGAAGACGTCAAACGCATAATTTTTAACCAGCCCGAAGATGTAAAAAGCCAGCTAAACTCATCTTACGCTACTATTTTAAACCTGTATGAAAGATACAAGGATGATCTTTTTAAAATTTACCCTTTATCCCTGCATTACTTTCAGTACCGCTTACAAGAACGCCAGGAAGCCCAAAGATTAATCGCCGCGAAACTGGCGCTACTTAAAAATTTAGGCTATATAGATAAAAACGAATTGACGCAAAAAGGACAATTCGCCAAAACCGTTTACGGATATGAACTGATCCTTTCCGAACTTTATTCAGAAAGGGTACTGGAACAATTAGATGAATTCGGCTTAGGAGTGATCACGGCAGCCTGCGTTTTTGAACCAAGGAAAAACCAATCTCCTCCTAATCTTTCCAAGGTAAACCGCGGCATAAAACGGGCTTGTGAGGAAATTTACGAAAAGATAAAACATCAAGAAGTAAAACACAGGATCTATCCATTCAGCAAACAACCTTATTTCCACCTCAGTAACTCCGTAGAAGCATGGCTTAGAGGCACTAACTTTGCCAAAACTATTCAGTTTACGGATACCGACGAAGGCGAGATTATTCGTTATTTCCGGATGAGCATACAAATCTTGCGCGAGATAAACAAAACTAAAGTTGCCTCCCAGGTTCTCAAACAAAAAATCCAGGAGACAATCTCTGTCATAAACCGCGATATTATTGACGCGGAAAAACAACTGCGGGAAAGCTAAAACTCCACCTTATCGCCTATCCTGATTTTACTCCGTTCGGCAAAACCGGAATTAACTTCTAAAACATATTTTATTTGTGACGCCGGAAAAATACTGCCGCAGCCACTCTGTTCTTTACACGGCAAGGCGTTTTGAGTGATATCTATAATATTTTTATCGCTATCAATCCAAATAATATCCAGCGGGATCAGCATATTCTTCATCCAAAAACTATACCGCGCCTCTTGATCAAAAATAAAAAGCATGGCCGATTCCCATCCCAGGCTTGCCCTATACATCAAACCGCGTGTTTTTTCCGCTTCAGAATCCGCGATCTCCGCCTGCACGCAAATACCATTAATACAAACTTTTTTTATCGATTTCTCGGCACCTTTGGATACCGAGATCAAACACAAAACCGCTAAAACAGACAAAAAAATCGCCTTTCTGCTGCGCCAACGATTATTCATTTTTTCTGTATTTTATATAATCCTGAATGATCTTCTTATGGTCAAAAGCAAAATCAATTTTTTCAATCTCGTTTAAAGAAACAACCTTGAGAGAAGCAGCATCATCCCCTGCTTTCAAGCTGCCTTTTGCCTTCGCGATAAAGACAGTCCCAATAGTATGAAAACGCGGGTCACGATGTGGCGCGGAATAAGTATGGAATTGCTCCAGGCCCAAAAGATCAACACCTGTTTCTTCTTTTGCCTCTCTTACCACCGCATCTTCTAAACTCTCTCCATAATCCACAAACCCGCCGGGTAACGCCCAACCAAACGGCGGATTGCTCCGTTCGATAATAACAATTTTATTATTATTTTCCGACTCCACCTCAATAATGGCATCTACAGTAACAAACGGGCCATTTTGCAACACATTAACAGCATGGTCCAAATAACCTATTAATCCCTTATCAAATATTTCAAACGCTTTATTATCGTAAAGGCAAATAATTATCTCTTTAAGGCAGGATTTACCAGTTCTTAAGTGGCGGAATACTTCCTGCGCTATTATTTTAGCGCAAGCTAAATGGGCAAAACCTCCAACCCCGCAGCCTAAAGCGGAAAAGGCAAGAGAATTAATTTTCAACTCTTCGGCAGTTCTTAGCACGCTTCTGGCGCAATCCCTGATCTTAACTTCATCAGTCTTAAAGCTCATATCCATGGTTGCCGCGTGAATCACAAATCTACAAGGCAATTCTCCCGCGCCTGTCGCCACGGCTTCGCCTATTTCTATCGGCCCCAACTTAACCGCCTCATCCTCAATAACCTTGCCGCCCTTTTGCCTTATCGCTCCGGCAACCCCTCCGCCCATAACCAGCTTATTGTTGGCGGCATTAACAATAGCATCCACTTTTAACTCTGTAATATCCGCCTGAATAACCCTGATTTCGGTATTTTTTATTTTCATCTATTTTACATCCTTCCCCGCGAAAAACCGCGCGAATTTCCTGACAACTAATATTTTAATTTCTCCAGGATCAACCGGTTATGCTTGTTATCCATCTTAAAATTGAACCTTTTTAAAAAAGACATCCCCAACATTCCGTCTTTGGCAAATTTACTGTCTAAACTATCGTCCAATATAATCGCGGCATCCACATCGAAAACCTCTATATCCTGAACTTTTAGGCTTTCCAAGATAACAAACTGCGCGTCAATTTGTTTGCCATCGGCAACGATCAATTTCATGCGCTTACCTGATTTATTTATCTTGATACCGGCTTTTTTCGCAAAACCGTGTGTTAAAACCACAAGGGAAGCGCCTGTATCAAAAATAAGTTTGGCATTAATTTTTTTGTTAATAACGGCCTCAACTATTATCCCGTCGGGCCCTACGGAAAATTCAATTTTTGGAGGCTCTTCCTTCCTCCTGAGATCTTCGATCAACATCAGCCGCTCCGACTCCACTTGTTCCTGTCCCCATCGCTGGCGCAGCTCTTCAGATTCCGAAGCGGTAGATTTATATATCCGGTTAATTTCATCCCGCTCAAATTTAATTGTGCCGATCCTGACTAAAAACTCCACATAGCGCTCATTTTCACTTACAACAAAACCTTCCACGCTATGCTTATTTTTAAGATAAATAGTATCCGCCATTGCCTGCGGGATAAAACCGGGAAAAAAAGATATCCCTAAGCCCGACAAAAGAACAAAAAAAGTTCTATTTAATTTTAACATTAAACCTATTTTTTATGCTGATAAACGCCGTTATAACCGTCTTTTGTTTCGTTTATTCCAAAGAAAACCAACTGCGCTACCCTGGCATTCTGCTTAATACGCGCGCCATTTGGATTCTCGACCACCAGGACAAACTCACTCCTGCCTCTAAAGCCGGCATCCCAAACGCCGTGCTGCGTAAAAACTCCCATGCGCAGCAAAGATGTCCGGGTAAAAGCCATAGCGATCAAATCATTCGGTAAATTCACCGTCTCATTAGTCTTTACCTTATAAATGCCTTTTTTCAGATCCCACCAGCCGAATTTTTCTTCATTGCCCGCTTTCACCGGGTTTATTTCTCCGCAGTCAGGAAGAATCCTTTCTTTATTGGAAAAATCCAGTTGGCCTTTATCATTAAACCCGAAAATTTGTGCCGCGGTCAAATCAAACCCGTTGGGAGTCAATTGCGTATTTAAGTCAATGTACCCTTCAATAATGCCCTTTTCTTCAACCAGTTTTTCAATCTCTTCTTTATTCAGCATCTTTATAGATTGCCCTTTTATCCAGTTTATTTTTTAATAAATTTTTCCCAGATATAAATAATTACTTTTCCCAAAAACCATATGCACAACAGAACAAAGGCAAGCCCCAATAGGATCCTTAACCCCCAGCCTATTACAATAAGCAACGGGAACAATAAAAAACCCAAGGCGGCAAAAATGGTTACGAGAAGTATAAAAAATAACCCGACAAGAAATGCTCTCATGCCTTCCTCCGATCTTAAATTATAATATCACAGGGTATAAATGTAAGCAACATAAAAGGGCTGGGGACGGTTCTCTAGCTCCTAACTGGCCATACCATATAATGTTATGAAATGGCTAAGAAGAGCTGCTTTTTTCACGCCAGTAATTAATCGATGTTTTTATATTTGCGGGTATCTTATTTTGATCTATAGTCTCTAAAATCTCTCTTATTTTTTGATAATTATTCATACGGGAATAAACAGCTATTAAATTAAGCTTAATATAAATAATATCTTCTTTATTGGCATCTTCTAATAATATTTTCTCGCCTGTAATTATAGCTTTTTCCGGATCATTTTTTAACATCGCAAAACGCATTGCCATTGACGCTCTCATTATTCTTGAACTAAAAATAAAAGCCAATAAACAAATTATAACAGATATTGAAGCGCTAACCCATACTGACCTAATAAGAAAATTCATAAGTACAGCAGTCATTAATATAGTTGGGAAGAATATAGAATATTTTAACCCTTTTCTTTTATAGCTAAAGAAAAACGCGGGAGTAAATAGTACAGCCATCGGTATAGCGGTAAATAAAGTTTCACTCCAAATGATTTTTAATTCACTATACTTTTGCGCTTTTATAAGAAAAACAATTAATATAACAGCTATTCCCATAATCATAGAAAAGATAAACGGCTTAAAATCCTTTTTCATATTTTATCCCCTTCTAACATCAAAACATAACGGCCGTTTCCGCCGTGAAAAACAGCAGGAACAGCCGTTATATTTTTCAAACACTAGTTACTATATACCCTAAAGATATCTTCTTTTATTTTCACAAATTACCTTTTAAATGCTACTAATGCCTTCTCATCATTGTTAGTCGACAGTACAACACGAGATGGGCAGGAACCCGTGCAAGCTGTGCCGTATATATATCTAATGTCTATGTTCTCACTGGCAAGCTTTGCGGTAATAGTCTTTAAGGCGCCCGCTTTGTTCTCAATTTCAAGCATAATTACTGAGTTTTCCTTGGCGCCTTTATAGCCTGCCTTCTTTAAAGCATCCATTGCCCGCAAATTATCCTCAGTTACGATCATTATTGTCGCGTCGTTATTGACCGCGTAGCCCGTAACCGCCTGGATATTGATGCCGTGATCGGCTAATATTCTAGACATATCCGCCAATACGCCAATCCTATTCATTACCGTAACTAAGATTTCTTTGCCCAATTCCGCTGATTTTAACATCTCCTACCTCCTCTTGTAAAGTTAAAAATAACCTCAGTTACATTAAAGATCAGAACCGTAAAAACAATTACCCGCATCAAGCGCTTTTTTTTCTGGACTTTGCGTAATCAAGCATCCCTTGAAAATCAATAACAACCGCTGGCTCATTACCCACAACCCACGCGTCGTGCCCGGAAGGCAGCAAAGATACATCTCCAGCCTTTAATTCCTTTTCCGTGCCGTCTTCCATCAGCACTTTCATGACCCCTGAAAGATGATACTGAAAATGGGGCGCTTTGCACCATTCGGTTTTAACAATGGGTTTTACCGATTCAGACCATTTCCATCCCGGTTCGAATACCGCCCGGCCGACAGTTGCTCCTCCGATTTTTATAAGCTCTAATTTCCCCTTATCAAAAGTCCTTATTTCTTCCGGAGCGTCCAAACTTTTAACTTCCATTTTTTTTGTTCTCATTTTAACCTCCTGCTTACTTACACAGTCCGCCCCCCCTAAGGATAGACAACCATTTTAACAAAGATATCTCTTTATGTTTATAATATATATCCTGCTAACAATATGTAAACCTGCCGATTCTACTTTTCTTTGACTTATTTCCACCAAACAAAAAAGGCACCGATACGCTCGGTGCCCTTTTCATCTTTTAAGACTTCCCCGATTACTCAATCTCCGCTTCCAGCTTCTTTATCAGCATTTCCGCTTCTTTAATAAGCGGGGCGGGAAGCAATTTCGCGGCCTCAATTTCCTGCTTCAGGGATTTTAAGACGCTTAGGAACCTTTTTACCGTAGCAAACTTCCTTTGTTCCCTGGCCTCTTCCGGCTCAAGCTCGGCTCTTTGCCTGATCATAGCGGTAAGGTCTTTTTTAACCTCACGGGCATCCCTGCCTTCTTCAAAAACATTTTTTTTAATTGTAGCGTAATCTTCTTCATCCAATTTCTTATTCTTCGCCTGGCGCAGCACATCAACGGATTCATAACTGGGAATTGCATTAGCGGGATTCGACTCGATATACTCTTTTTTAAGGTATTCTGGCTCTTCTTTTTCTAAAAAGTAATATGACTTCAAAAGTTTTACAGCGGTTTCTTTCCTTATGCCTATTTCGCGCACCGTGTAAATATCAAATGAACCATACCCCCATTCCTTATACAATTTATCTTTAGAAACAGTATAAAGAGCGCGGCCCAGCTCTATCCAGGAAGACTTAAAATCCTTGGCATTCTGCAGGATATGATAGCGCACTGAATTTTCATCCAAGTCTTTCATTTTTTGTTCAAGGCTCTCGAGTAATTTTTCCCCCATAGTATTTAATCTCCTTAATGACCCCCACCGTTTTGATTCGCTTTTGCGAATGCAAAACGAATCAGTGGGGGGAATTAATCCCGCAGCCTGCGAAGTAAATTTCGAAGAAATTTACAAGCGCTTAGGCAAGGGATACATTTTAGTCCTCTCTCCACAGTAAATCGGCAGGCAGAGATTTCGGATTTAATATTTCATGCTATTACTTCTTGCTCGTACAAATTACCGCCAATTTTTCACCCCCACCCTTTTACACAAACTTCTCACAAAACATTTACCGCAATAAGGCGAAACAGGCACGCAAATATTCTGCCCGAAAATAACCAATACAGTATTCAATTTTATCCAATACCGCTTCGGGATGATCTTTTTAAGCGCCTCTTCGGTCTGTTCCGGAGCAACTGTTTTTACCCAGCCGAGCCGGTTTGAAATTTGATGCACATGCGTATCAACGCAAATAGCAGGAATATTATACCCTAAACCAAGCACTAAGTTAGCGCATTTTCTTCCCACGCCTTTTAATTTAAGCAAATCATCGAATTTATCGGGAACCGCGCCGCCAAAATCATTAATGATCTGTTCGCTCATTTCTAAAATAAATTTGGCTTTGTTGCGGTAGAAACCTACAGGATATATCAAACTCTGAATTCTGCCTATAGGCAGCATAACCATTTTTTTTACAGTATTAGCCGCCTTAAACAACCTATCCGCCGCCTCCATCGTAGTTTTATCTTTAGTCCTTAAACTTAAAAGGCAGGAAATTAAAACAAGATAAGGGTCGTTTTTAAAAGAAACCTGCGTGACAGAAGGCACGATAAATACCCGTGACTGTTTTTCCATCAAACGGATTGTTCTTATAACTTTATCCATACCAACTACCGTTCTCTCTAATTATGCCTGAGGCACTTACAATATTAGCCTCTACACTAAACAACTTACCTAAAAATAATTCACAAAGCCAAAGATTAGTCTTGGCATGTAATGTAAGCTCTGAAGCTTTGATTTTACCGCCTAAAAGCGCCAGCCACGGGATAAGATTATCCGCCAGGTGTAAATCACACGCGGCCCCGCTATCTATTTCTTTAATCAGTTTATTTGCCGCCTCTTTCCCCACGTCTTCGGCGTATTTCTTTAATTCCCCCCTGGCATCCGACCATAAAATACACCCGGAATCGGTATAAGCATAAAGATTGATTTCTGAACCCGCGGATAAAGTTGAAACGTACTCTATCTTTATGTCAATCGGCACGGAGTATTTCTTCCGAAGAGCGTCTTGGGCAGCATCCGCCTGCCGCTGGCAAACCTTTCTTTCTTTGAGGCTGGACGAAGCTATACTTATGCCCTTTATCTCAAGAAGCTTGCCCTGTTCTCCAAGAAAAATCCCTTTAGGATTATCTATTCTCTGCATCGCTACTTTAACCTCGCCGCCTCCCTTAGGATAATATCCACGCTTTAAGATCTCTATATCAGCGGCTAGACCTGACCGCGCTAAAATCGGTAAAACTACCAACCGATAATAATCAACAGGTATTGCCCCCAGGCCGCATGTGCCTCCCCTTATATTCATAGATAAATTTTTTGCTTTAAAAGCTCCCGCTAAAAGCAGAGACTGCAAAAAAAGCCCGATAGCGGCTGCTGTGCCCATATCAATATTCAGATTATTTTCCTGTATCTGATCAACGCAAGGAGAAAATATTATTTCCTCAGAATTCAGCTCTAGGCCTTGCGTCTTTGCTTTAAAAAGCCGCGCGAGGATCTTTAAAATTTCCAAATGCTGAGGTTTTAAGCCGGGTTTGGGCCTTTTAACGCGGATATTAAAAACTCTTATAGGCTGGTTTAAAATACAGGAAAACGCCGCGGCAGTCCTTAAGATCTGCCCGCCGCCTTCAAGATAATCTCCGGGAATATCCAGTATTTCTTTATGCTGTCTTATTTCCACCTTAATTACCCCTGGATAGGGACCACGCCTCCGGAAATGATGATCTTAAGCGCGTCGCTGACAGAGATATCGGGAAACTTCAACTCTTCCCGCGGCACAAATACCACATATCCGGTTAGCGGCCCCGGAGAGCTGGGCACAAATACCGAAACCATCTCTTTATTAAAAATACCGCTGATCTTAGGGAATTGGTCGTTGGTCAAAAAACCCACCGACCATAAACCCTTTGAAGGATATTCCGTTAAAACGACTTTCTGAAAACCAAACTCTTTTTGCGCCAAAAGAAACAAAACTAGTTGTTTAAAACCAGGATATATATTTTTTACTAACGGCAGCCCGGAAAAAAATTTTTCGAAATCCTGCAATATTTTTTTACCGATAAACCACGAAGCCATAAAACCAGCCAAAAGAACAAGGCAAACAGAAAGGATTATGCCTATGCCCGGTATAGAAAAACCAAATTTACTTTTAAGATACTCATTAATAAAACCGCCTAAAATACCGTCTAAAAATCTAAATATAAACACCAGCACATAAATCGTCAAAGATATCGGGACAATCGATATCAATCCGGTTATAAAATATTTCTTTATTTTTTTCACTTCTTCCTTCCTGCCTTAACCTCTTCAGTACGGCAGTCATTGATAATATTTTTCGCTACAGCCAACGCTTCCGTCTTATTTTTAACCTCGCCCGCGGCCTGGCCTTCCTCAACCTCAGACAAAATCTTACCGATTAAAGGCCCGGGCATTAATCTAAATTTCTTTATAATATCATCTCCGTTAAGCAACCGGGGCAATTTTTTTTCTTTTTGTTTTTTAAAGTACTCCTTTATTAACCCGGAAACAACTGTTTCATGCTGTAACCGCGACTCATCAGAAGTCAACGGCCCTCTCGTCGCGCGCTGATCGGCTAAAGAGAGCAGCAGCACGCTTATACTTTCTCCTGCGGTATCGCGCGCGAAACGAAATTTTGCCCGCTGGCTTAAATCCTCGCTATCCGCCATATACCCCGGCCTTAAATGCCAAAACACCATTTTATTTAAAGAATCCAATTCGTCATTGGACAGCTTCAGGCGTTTCGCGATTATCTTGGCTATATAAGCCCCTTGCCTCTCATGCCCGTGAAAAATAGTCTTACCCTTCATACGGCGCATAGTCTGAGGTTTACCTATGTCATGCAAAAAAGCGCCCAATTTGATTAAAGCCTGGCGTTTTCTAGGGGCGGAAATAACCTTATTAAGATATCCCTTAACGTCATTATTGCGTTTATATTCCTGAATAATAATCTCAAGCTGCCTTACCGTCTCAAAAGAATGCTTCAAAACATCCAGATGATGATAGGGGCCCTGTTTAACTCCGCGCATAATTTCAATTTCAGGCATAATTAACTTTAGAATTCCCAAGTCATCCATCATACGCAAATAATCAAAGGCAACAACTGTATCTAAAATCTTAAAGAACTCATCACGTATGCGTTCCTGGGAAACAGTAGATAATTTATCCTTTTTCAACTTTGCCAATTTCAAGGTATTTGCTTCAATTTTAAAATTAAAAATACACGCTAAACTAAACGCGCGCAATATCCGTAAAGGGTCTTCGTCAAAATTACCCTTATGAACAATCCTTATGGCCTTGGCTTTTATATCCTTCAGCCCCCCATAGGGATCGATAAAGATATCCTTAAAATTTCCTCTTTTTACCGCTTCCCCCAATTCTACCGCGAAAGAATTTATAGCAAAATCACGGTGTAACAAATCATCTTCTAAATCCTTGCCGCGGAAATCCGTAAAATCCAGAGTATACAGCTTATCCTTTATCCTCTTAACAAGGCGGCAACAGCCATGTTCCTTATCCAAAACCACAAACCCGGCTTTAACAACTTTAGAAAGCATCCTGCCAAAGCTGATCGCGTCTTTCTTAAGGCAAAAATCAATATCCGGATTTTCTTTTTCCCGTTTTAATATTATATCGCGCAAATACCCTCCGACGATATAAAGCTCTACGCCTTTTTTCCCGGCAAAATCAGAAACCGCCTTTAGAATACCGAGGTCCTCTTGCCTAAGGCTATAATTTTCCTGTTTCCTCATCGTTTCATCCTTAAAAAAAGGGGGCGTTTCTGTTTTTTAATGCGAAAATTTCAAAAAAATAGAAACAACCCCTTTTTTTATAATCCTTTTTTCTTATTAAACAACTCCGACTGATTTAGAACATCATCTTCCACAAATATCGGGGCGTGCGCCCTTACAGCCAAGGCAATACTATCTGAAGGCCGGCAATCAATGATCTTTATTTCCTCGGATTTTGTTTTTAAAACCATCTTGGCGTGAAAAACATCATCCTCCAATTTATCAATAACAATCTTCTCGATAGTGGCGTCTAAATTACTGATCGTAGTGTGCAATAAATCATGTGTTAGCGGCCGCGGCGAAGGCAAGCCGCTTATTTTTAATTTTATCGAAGACGCTTCAGCCAAGCCGATAACAATAGGCAGCAACCTATTGCCGTTTTTTTCCTTTAGAACGATCAACTGGTCATGCCTCTTCTCATCTATAACTATTTTATTCAATTCCATCTCTACCATTAAAATAACCTCACTTTTAACTATTTTTTTGTTTACTGTTTTTTTTAATCTTGCGTTTGCCGGATTTTTGCGGCAAAATTTTATCTTTATCAAGAATATCTTTTAATTCCGACATAAACTGGTTCACATCTTTAAATTGCCGGTATACCGAGGCAAACCTTACATAAGCCACATCATCCAGAACTTTTAACTTCTCCATAAGCAATTCACCCAGCCTGGATGAAGGCACTTCCCGGTCTGATTTTTTTTGGATCGCCCGTTCTATCTGAACCACTACATCCTCCATTTGCTCCATGCTTATCGGCCTTTTCTCGCAAGCCTTAAGGATCCCGGATAAAACCTTTTTCCTGTCAAAAGGCTCCCTGCGGCCGTCTTTCTTAATAACCATTAACGAAACATCTTCGATATATTCATAGGTAGTAAACCTCTTGCCGCATTTTAAACATTCGCGGCGCCTTCGGATCGCAGAGCCTTCCTGCGTTAAACGCGAATCCACAACCTTGTCTTCGATATAACCGCAATAGGAACACTTCATTCTCGCTTCGCTTTTTTAATTCTTCTGACCTTTATCTTTGCCGCTTTAAGAAATTGAGCGGCTAATTCGTCCGGGTAACCGTCTGATATAATAATTTCCTTAATCCCCGCGTTAATCAACATTTTAGCGCAGATCATACAGGGTTGATTAGTAACATACAGCTGGCTATCCTTAGTGCTTACTCCATGCAATGCCGCCTGAAGGATAACATTCTGCTCAGCATGAAGCCCATGGCAAAGTTCGTGGCGCTGTCCGGAAGGAATTTTTAATTTATCCCTTAAACAACCCGTGTCCGCGCAATGTTTAATTCCCGAAGGAGCGCCATTATACCCTGTAGCCAGAATATTTTTCTCTTTCACCAAAACAGCCCCTACAAAACGCCTTAAACAAGTGGATCTTTTAGAAACAAGATAAGCCAACTCTAAAAAATATTCGTCCCAGCTGGGGCGGTTAGGCCGCGTTTTTTTAGGCATCTTTTTGCAACTCCGGATATAAAGGGAATTTTGACGCTAAAGCTAAAACCCCTTCTTTGATCTCTTTTAACTTAGCTGGATTACCAATTGCTTCTATCGCCTCATGAATAAAACCGGCTATCTGGCGCATTTGGTTTTCTTTCATGCCACGCGTAGTAACAGCCGCACTTCCCAAACGGATACCGCTGGTTACAGCCGGGCTTTTTTTATCAAAAGGAATTAAGTTTTTATTGACGGTAATATTTACCTCTTCCAAAACAGCCGAGGCATCAACTCCAGTAACATTTTTATCTGTAAGGTCAACCAACAAAAGATGAGTATCTGTGCCTCCGGAAACAATACGAAACCCTTTTTCCGTTAAGGCTTTTGCCAGCTCACGGGAATTCTTCACAATTTGCTGTTGATAAATTTTAAATTCAGGGCTCATTGCCTCCTTAAAAGCAACTGCTTTAGCGGCAATTATGTGCATTAAAGGCCCGCCCTGTATTCCAGGAAATGTCTGTGAATCCAATTTCCTGGCAAAATCCTTCTTACATAACACAAAACCTCCCCGCGGGCCTCTGAGGGTTTTATGCGTGGTGGAACTGACAAAATCCGCGTAAGGCAGCGGCGAAGGATGCACCCCTGCCGCGACGAGGCCCGCAATGTGCGCCATGTCCGCAAGCAAATAAGCGCCCACGCTATCGGCAATCCTGCGAAATTCTTTAAAATCAATGGTTCTGGGATAAGCAGAAGCTCCCGCCAATATCATTTTAGGTTTATGCTTCTTTGCTAAATGCGCTATGTTATCATAATCCAAAGTTTCTGTTTCTTTATTCAAGCCGTAAGTAACTATATTATAAAATTTGCCGGAAAAATTATGCGAATGTCCATGTGATAAATGCCCCCCGCAAGCCAGATCCAGCGCTAAAACAGTATCTTTTAATTCCAAAGCCGCGAAATAAACCGCCATATTAGCCTGGGTGCCGGAATGCGCCTGGACATTAGCGTGCTCCGCACCAAATAATTCTTTGGCTCTTTCAATAGCCAAAGTTTCTACCTTATCCACATTTACGCATCCGCCATACCAACGCGCTCCGGGATAACCTTCCGCGTATTTATTGGTTAGCACTGAACCTTGCGCCTCAAGCACCGCTAATGAAGTAAAATTTTCAGAAGCAATTAATTCCAAATTATCTTCCTGGCGCCTAAGTTCATCTTTTATTATTTTATAAACTTCCGGATCTACTTTTTTTATATGTTTCATCGCGCGCAACCCTCTTTTTCAATATCCCTGATCAGTTGCAGGCGTTTTTTATGCCTGCCGCCGGCGAATCCTGTACTTAACCAGGCGTTTATAATATTTTTCGCTTGCCTCTCATTCACGAATAAAGAACCCAGCACCAACACATTACTATCGTTATGTTCGCGGGAAAGCTTAGCTGCCTGAACATTATAACATAACGCCGCGCGCACCCCGGAAAACCTGTTGGCGACAATGGAATTACCTATCCCGCTTTTACAGATAAGTATTCCGCGTTTATATTTTTTTTCTGAAATATCCTTGGCCAACATAGCAGCAGAAACAGGATAATCACAACGCTCCAATGAATACGCCCCAAAATCCTTTACCTTAAAGCCTTTTTTCTCTAAATACGGAATTAATTTACTCTTTAAAGTAAAACCTCCGTGATCTGACGCAACAAGTATTGTTTCCATACTTAACTCCTTAATTTTGCCCTATTTAGGCTTATTCCCTGCAAAATTAACTCCGCAGCTTGCCTCAAAATTATCGTAAGAGAATTTTGAGGCGCTTAAGCAAGGAGTGAGCATAATTATCTGTACGAATTAATCCCGCAGCCTACGCGTCCCTAAATTTTTATTCATGGGGGGCAAGTGTTTAGGCAAGGGATATTCCGCTCAAATTACTTCTGCTATTTTCTCTGTAGCCGCTTTTATCGTATCAAAAACATTCCTATAAAACTCTGTCGACATGCCGATCGGATCAGCTAGATCCGGGTTATTACCGTTTATTCTAGCAAATTCTTTCAATAAAAACACTCTATTTTTTGCTTCCGGGTCTATCTGCAAGACCCGCTCTTCGTGCGCCCGTTCCATAGCTATAATAATATCAGATTTCCTGATCATTTCCTTGCTTACCCGCTGCGAACGATGCGCCGATACATCCATTCCTTGAGAAAATAAAATATTTTTAGTCTCGTCACTTGCCCCGGAGCCTACCAACATCATTGTCCCGGCTGAAGAGACCTCAACATCCGAACGATTCTTTTCCTTCAATTTTTTTTTCAGTAACGCCTCTGCCATTACCGACCGGCACGAATTACCGGTACAAATAAAAAGCACTGCTTTCTTTTTTGCCGTATCTTCAATTACATCTTTTTTTAACGCGCTTTCACGCAATACCCGCATTGGTTCAACACTTAGATCCACAACTGAAGACTCAACCTGCAATTTTGTCTTTCCCGCGTCCATTGCTAAATCCACAAAACCGTTAAGGTCCTTGATCGCTTCTTCAAAATTTACCGGCGCGGGTTTTCCGGACAAATTAGCAGACGGACACACAATAGGCACCCCGGATAAAAAAACAGTCCTTAAAGCAACCGGGTTATCCGGCATACGCGCGCCTATGGTAGAAAAATCAGTCGCCCCATTTCTTTTCGCTTTCAAAACTATAGTTAACGGCCCGGGCCAAAACTTATCCATAAGTTTATACGCGGCAACCGGAATTTGCGCGGCATACTCTTCCACGGCCTCTTTCATATTGATAAGCAAAGAAAACGGCTTATCTTTAGGGCGCTGTTTTATTTCAGATAACCTCGCGATAGTATCTTTGTTAGACAGGTCAGCCGCTATGCCGTATACAGTTTCCGTAGGAATAATTACAAGCCCTCCATCTTTCAATATGTTCGCTGCCTCTTTAAGCGCTCTTTCGTCCGGACGAACAGGATCTACTTTGATTATTTTAGTAGAAGGCATATTTTAAATTTTTAGATTTGCCATCTTTATTATTTTATTTTTCATCTCTTTTTTATATTGGATCAACTTCACTTGTATTGCCTTATCGCTAATGCCCAAAATTTCCAGCGCGAATATAGCCGCATTTTTTGCTCCCGCTTTTCCTATTGCCATAGACGCCACAGGAATACCAGCTGGCATTTGTACCGTCGACAATAACGAATCCATGCCTTTTAAGCTCTTAGTTTCAATAGGAATACCTATTACCGGTAAAACAGTATGAGCCGCCACAACACCCGCGAGCGCTGCCGCGCCACCCGCGGCGGCAATAAAAACCTTTATCCCTTTTTTAGCGGGAGCATTCATCACATATTCCACCAATTCCTTAGGCGTGCGGTGCGCGGATAAAACCTTTACTTCAAAATCAACCTTAAATTCCTTTAATAAATTAACCGCCTCATTTACTGTTTCTAAATCTGACTGGCTGCCCATTATAATACTGATTAATTTACTCATAAAAACCTCCATTTGGTACTCGGTGTTCGGTTTTTGGTATTCGGTTATAGGCCGATAAACGAAAACCTAAAACCGATAACCAAAAATGGCATTTATCATTTTACAGTGCTTTCCGCCCTATATCCCTACGGTACTGCATCCCTTCAAACTTAATCTTCTCTACCGCTTTATATGTCGTATCAATTGCTTCTTTTATTGTGCCGCCTAAACCCGTCACCCCCAACACCCTCCCGCCATTTGTAAAATATTTTGCTGTCGACTGTCGACTGTCGACTGTCGACTTCTTTGTGCCAGCATGAAACACTACCACATCCTTCGTTTGAGACACGGAATCTAAACCAGAAATCTCTTTACCATTCTCGTACTCGCCCGGGTATCCTTTTGAAGCGCAAACCACGCAAACACACGCGCGATGATCCCAGCCGCAGCCGCCTGCTTTTACAACTTTACTAAGATTTCCCTCACTTGTAGCAAGCATTAATTCCAACAAATCGGATTTCATCCGGGGCAGTATCGCCTGTGTTTCAGGGTCGCCAAAACGGACATTAAATTCCAAAACTTGCGGGCCCTGTTTCGTTAGCATGACACCGGCGTATAATACGCCTCTATAATCAATGCCTTCTTTGGCTAACCCGTCTATTATTCTATGAATGATCTTTTCTGAAATCTCATCGAATAATTCTTTTGTAACTACCGGCGCCGGAGAATACGCGCCCATCCCTCCGGTATTAGGCCCTTTATCGCCGTCAAAGATCCTTTTATGGTCTTGCGCGGAAGCTAAAGCTATAACTTCTTTTGAATCGGTCAACACCAATATAGACGCTTCCTGCCCCTCTAAACAATCTTCTATTATGATCCGCCTGCCTGCCTCGCCGAATATTTTTTGCTCCAGCATCGCATCTACCGCCTGCTTTGCCTCATCGACTGTTTTAGCTACCACGACGCCTTTACCGCTTGCCAGCCCATCCGCCTTTACTACGCAAGGAGCGCCGCGCGACTCTAAATATTTCTTTGCCTCGCCGGCATTATCGAAAATTTTAAAATCAGCGGTAGGCACATTATATTTTACCATCAGCTCCTTGGCAAAGATCTTGCTTGCCTCTAACCGCGCCGCTGATTTATCCGGCCCGAATACTTTTAACTTATAATTCTTAAACTCATCAACTATCCCTTTAGCCAAAGGCACCTCAGGGCCAACGATAGTAAAATCTATTTTCTCTTTCTTTACGAAATCTATAATGCGCGGGATATCTTCGGCTTTTATATCAATACACTCCGCGTGTTGAGAGATGCCGCCGTTTCCCGGAGCGCAAAATATTTTATCCGCTAACTTTGACTGCGATATTTTCCAGGCTAACGCGTGCTCCCTCCCGCCTGAACCAATTATAAGAATTCTCATTTATCTATACCTTCTACTTACTTCTTTTTTTATAAGCGCCTTCTTTATCTGATTCAGCATACATCCAAATACCATAATGCTCTGTTTTCCATGACTTAGACGTAAAAATCATTTGCCATTTGCCTGGAAGTGGATTTACAGCTTCAAAATAAAATACAGCTTCAAATCCTTCTCCAGAATCACGAGTGCGTTTCCAAGGATGAGATTTGCCTTCTGGATCAAACAATTTTACATCTGCCGGCCCCCAAGTAGCATCCCATCCCACAAAATCATCTACTTCATAAACTTCAAATGTTACTATGACTCTTTTACGCGGTTCTAAATCAAAAGACGGATATCCCCGTGATTCAAATTCTTTATAATCTCTATGCGTTGGCCGTTCTGGCGCACAGCCAACAAGCGTAATAATTAACGCTAAAATGATGCATCTACAAGTGATTTTATTCTTCTCTTTTTCTATCATTCATGAATAAAGAAAAACAATTCTTTATTTGCCTTCCTTCTGCTCTCTCTTTAAGGGCAATACCCCTGCCAATTCACCGATCACATTAACTAATTCAGCATTAGAAGGGACAACGATCTTGGCGTTATTTTCCAGGGATTTCTCTACCATTTCCAGCTTTCTTAAAACCTGGGCGTTACCGACAAAATACTGTTCTGCCGCCTCATTAACTAATTTAATCGCTTCCGCTTCGCCTTCTGCCTGCAATATCCTTGCCTGCTTAATACCTTCAGCTTTTTTGATCTCGGCTCTTTTGACTCCGTCGGCAACCGTTTCAGCGGCGGTCGCGTAATCCACGGCTGAAATCTTTTCATTCTCGGCTTTAACTACTTTATTCATCGTTTCCTGCACATCCTTCGGAGGATCAATTTCCTTTAACTCAGTCCTTACAATTTCCAGCCCCCAATGCGCTGTTTCATTCATTAGTGTTTTATGCAATTCGTCGTTAATCTTGCCGCGCTCGCTGTTAGCGGATTTCAAAGTCAAGGTTCCAATGATATTCCTAAGAGTGGTCCTGGCCAGATTAACGATCTGATATTGATAGCTGTATACGTTATATTGAGAACTTTTGATACTCTCTTCGTCAGGCTTGACTTTAAAATAAACCTGCGCGTCCACTTTAGCATTAAGGTTATCGAAAGTGATGATTTCCTGCGGTTCCGCGTCCACCATCTGTTCCGTAACGTTTACCTGGTACATTCTGTCAAAAACGGGCAGGATCCAGTTAAATCCCGCGTCGGCAAATTTATGATATTTCCCCAGCCTTTCAATAAGCCCGCGATGCGTCGGCCTGACAATCCTGATACCCATAAGAAAGATAACCGCCGCTAAAACAATCAAAAAATAAACAATATTCATTTGTTGCCTCCTTTCGATCTTCTCAAAAACTTACCACTGAAACACAGAAACACTGAGAAATTAATTAATTACTCCTTGATTGCCCAATCCTATTGCCAATACCGATTGATATACTGAACTTATCTTTTCAGTGTTTCCGTTCTTCCGAGCTTCCGCGGTTTCATACGATTTTTAACACTTCCCCTATTCTACTATAACTTCTTTTTTCCCTTTTATTGCTTCCCCGATAACCCACGACTTTAATTTATTTTTTGATAACTCGGAAATAACCGCTTTTGCGGACTCTGCTTTAACGATCAAAACCATGCCTATACCCATATTAAACGTATGATACATTTCTTTATCTTCTATCTTGCCTTTATTCCGCATAAGCAAAAATATCTTCGGCACCGGCCAGGAACTTTTATTGATCTTTATATCGACATTATCCGGCAATATCCGGGAAATTTTGTCATAAAAAGCGCCGCCGGTGATGTGAGAAATACCATGTATCGGGTTTCGGTTATCGGGTATCGGTTTTCGCAATAAGGATAAAACAGGTTGGACATAGATCCTTGTGGGGGTAAGTAATTCAGAAGACAATCTCTTCAACTCAGTTTGAGAGAAAACCTTCCTTACTAAAGAATAACCATTAGAATGTATGCCGCTGGATTCTAAACCAATAACTATGTCCCCAGGTTCAATTTTAGAACCGTCAATAATTTTATCTCTATCAGCCACTCCCACGCAAAAGCCAGCCAAATCATACTCGCCCTGCTTATACATATCCGGCATCTGCGCGGTTTCTCCGCCGATCAAAGAACAATTTGATTGGATACATCCGTCGTTAATCCCCTTAACTATATCAAAAAGCACCTCAGGCTTAAGCTTGCTGAAAGCGATATAATCCAAAAAGAATAAAGGCTCCGCGCCAACGCAAAGGATATCATTAACATTCATCGCCACAGCGTCAATGCCTACCGTATCATGTTTATCGGCAAGCAAAGCTATTTTTAATTTGGTCCCGACTCCGTCTGACGAAGATACTAAAACCGGATTTTTATACTTATTTTTTTGCAAAGAAAAAAAACTGCCGAATCCGCCGATATCTTTTAATACCTCGGGACGGAAAGATTTTCTCACTAACGATTTTATATCCTTCTTAAAAATATCCATTTTATGGATATCAACCCCTGATTTTTTGTAAGTTATTTTAGACATTCTGTATTTCCCCCTGGCCGCAGCAGCGTAATTCCAGTGAAAACTTGCCTTGTTTATTCTCCGCCTTAACCGGGTATTTTCCCGTCCAGCAGGCAGTGCAATAATTATTTTTGGGATATTTAACACAAGATAACATCCCCTCCAAACTCAAATAGCCTAAACTATCCACCCCCAGATAATCACGTATCTTATCCAAAGATTCGTACCGGTTGGCGATCAATTCCGAAGAACGATGAAAATCTATGCCGTAAAAACAAGGATAACGGTGCGCGGGGCAGGAAATCCTTAAATGCACTTCCTTTACTCCTGCCTTACGCAAATTCCGCACGCGGATCATGGAAGTAGTCCCCCGGACAATTGAATCATCAACGATTATAACGCGCTTACCTTTTAAAACATCTCTTAATAAATTAAATTTAACCTTTACTCCCAAATCGCGCGCGTCCTGCGCCGGCTGTATAAAAGTCCTGCCCACATAATGATTACGGATAATCCCCATTTCTAAAGGTATGCCTGAGGCGGTGGAATACCCCATCGCCGCGGAAAAACCGGAATCCGGCACCGGCACCACAAAATCCGCTTTTACCGGATGCTCTTTAGCTAATTGCCCGCCCAATTTCCTTCTGACTAAATGCACATTCTCCCCAAAAACCATCGAATCCGGCCTTGAGAAATACACATGCTCGAATATACAAAACGCGTGGTGGTCATTAAGGCTAAAATCTTTCGGTTTAATTGACCTCAAACCATCTTTGTCAATTACCACGATCTCGCCCGGTTCAACCTCCCGTATTAACTTAGCTCCTACAAGGTCAAAAGCGCAGGTTTCCGAAGCTAGGCACCATGTCTTGCCAAGTTTACCTAAACAGAGCGGCCTAAAACCTAAAGGATCCCTTACCCCGATAAGCTTATCATTATTCATTAAGATCAAGGAATACGCGCCCTTAACTCTTTTTAAGGCATAAACCAAACTGTCTTCCAAATCCTTAGACTTGCTCTTAGCCATTAAATGAATGATCAATTCGGAATCGGTAGTGGTTTGGAATATCGAACCGCTTCTTTCTAAATATTTACGCAGTTCCAAAGAATTCACCAGATTGCCGTTATGCGCGATACAAACAGAACCTTTGGCAAATTCTATTAAAAGCGGCTGGGAATTTTTTAAAACGCTTGAGCCGGTGGTCGAATAACGCACATGCCCCACGGCCATATTGCCTTTTAAATCATGCAGTACCTTCTCATTAAACACGTCGCTGACTAACCCCATGCCTTTATGTATAAAAATATTTTCTTTATTATTGCTGACAATACCGCAGGCTTCCTGCCCGCGATGCTGCAGCGCGTATAATCCAAGATAAGTCAGCCAGCTCGCCTGCCTGTGTCCGTAGACCCCAAACAGACCGCAATATTCTTTTGGTTCATCGCTATACTTTTCTTCATGCATATCTCTTCCTTAATTTCTCGCCTTATTTTTTAGGCGTTTTACCTGTCCAACAATACAGGCACAAATTATCACCAAGTAAACCTATCGCTTTTACCATATCAGCTAACTTTTGAAATTTCAATGATTTTACCCCTAAATCTTTGGTAATCCATTCCACCATTTTTTTGTATTTTGGCGATTTCTCGTCAATATAAGCGCTCACATCATCGCAATCTTTACCTTCCATATCTTTTATCGCGCGGCGCGCGGCTAATTCCTTCAGAGTGCGGGTGGAATAGTTAAATTTACAGGGAAACATTAACGGCGGACAGGCAATCCTCAAATGTATTTCTTTGACGCCTGCTTCTAAAAGTTTTTGCACCGTAAAATTTTTAAGCTGAGTGCCCCTGACAATAGAATCATCGCAAAAGACAATACTTTTATCTTTAATTATCTCCGGCACCGGAATAAGCTTCATTTTCGCGATCAAATCGCGCGCTTCCTGGGAAGGCGGCGTATAACTGCGGTCATATCCCGGGGTATATTTTACCAACGGCCTGCGAAAAGGCACCCCGGAACACATTGAATAACCGATAGCATGCGCGGTCCCGGAATCGGGGATACCGGCTGCCATATCCGCTTTTACATTATCATTTTTAGCCAGGCATGCGCCGCATCTTTCTCTGGCCGTCTCCACATTTATGCCCTCATAGGAAGAAGCGGGGAAGCCCGTATAAATCCATAAAAACGAACAAATCTGCTTCACAGCCTTGCCTTCAGACCTGTTCTTTAATCCCCGCTCATTTAATAAAACAATTTCTCCGGGCTGAATTTCTTTTTTAACTTTATATCCTAAATTAAGGATAGCCGCTGTTTCAGTAGTTACGGCCCAATCTTTACCTTTTTGCCCGATGATCAAAGGGCTAAAACCATACCTGTCCCTAGCCGCGTAAATCCCCTCATTATTTAACAAAAGCAATGAACACGACCCCTCGATTTTAGAAAACATTTCTTCAATGCCTTCGATAATAGTCCTGCCGCGGATGATCAACTTCGCGACTAACTCAGTCATATTAACATCGCCATTTATTACTTCGCTAAAAGATGCGCCTTCACTATATAATTCCTTAAGCAGATCATCGGCATTATCTATGAAACCGTTGGTAACAATGGAGAAAGCCCCGAATTTTGAATGTACGCATATCGGTTGTTCCTCCCTGGCGCTGATAACACCAATCCCCTTATTGCCCTTAAGTTTCTTATAATCTTCATGGAATTTAGCCTTAAACTGGCTGCCTTTTATATCATGAATTTTGCGGATAATTTCATTACAGGACCAAACTGCCAATCCCGCGAATTGCGTGCCAAGATGAGAATGATAATCTGTCCCATAAAACAAATCTTCCTGACAATTATTATTCGAAACCACTCCAAAAATCCCACTCATATATTTCTCCCCGCCTTTATCCCAAAAATTGCATTAGAATATGCTTTACAATGAAAAAGCTAACACAACAACTTGCAGGCATATTTTTGGGATACCTCGGTAAACGCTCGGAAATCTCGACGAGATTTCCTCGGCCGCCCCTGACCTCCGGTCAGGGCAAATTTTGCTATTGCAAAATTTGGAATTATAAATACTTTTTTGCGTATTCTACGCCATTGTTGAAAATCCGCAAGCCATCACCTTCATTTTTATGTACTGTTTCTAACCCCCGGGGATGCTGCAACACATCAATATGCCGCTCCGGATGCGGCATTAAGCCAAAGATCCTGCCGCTTTCATCGCAAATACCGGCAATATTCTCTTCTGAACCATTCGGGTTATAGGGATAGCCCAAATGGTTACCGGTTTCATCACAATACTGAAAAACAATCTGGCCATTCGCGCGTAATTTCTCTAAAACCGATTTATCCCGGGTAATAAACTTTCCCTCTCCGTGCGCCACCGGCAGATAAATAACCTCCGGCAATCCCCTCGTCCAAACACATCTTACTTGCGGCGTGTGACTTGCGGCGCGTGACTTTAAAAACACCCAACGGTCTTCAAACTTCCCGGAATCATTAATAATAAGGCTGGCATCTTGTTTTAAATCAGGATTACCCGGAAGAAGCCCGCTTTTTACAAGCACCTGAAAACCATTACAAATACCAATAATTAATTTCCCCTGACTGATAAATTTTGTTATATCTTCTATCAATTTCAATTTTAATTCGTTAGCCAGTATTTTTCCCGCGCCTAAATCATCGCCATAACTAAACCCCCCGGAAATTGCCAAAATATGGTAATTATCCAGTTTTTCTTCCCGGCTGATCAATTTATTTATATGCACAAGCTCCGGCCTGGCACCTGCTTTTAAAAATGCAAAAGCGGTTTCCTTATCACAATTAGTGCCAGCCGTCCTTAAAATGCAAACTTTTATTTCTTTCATACTAATACCCAACATTCACCTACGCGGTGGTAATTTTCCACCGCGTAGGTGGAATAGGTTATTTTATCTACGCTTTTTATAGAAATCTTTTATTATCTTCACCGCTTCTTTAGGAGTATCGGCATAATGAAAAAGGTTCAGATCTCCGGGGCTGATATTGCCGTTTTCCAACACCTTATTACGAAGCCATTCCACCATACCTGTCCAATATTCCTTGCCAAAAAGGACAACGGGAAACTTTTGTATTCTTTCTGTCTGTATAAGATTAATCGCCTCATAGAATTCATCCAACGTGCCATACCCGCCCGGCATAATTACAAATGCTTTAGCATATTTTACAAACATAACCTTGCGCACAAAAAAATAGCGGAAATCAAGCAAGTCATCAATATATTCGTTAGATCTTTGCTCCATAGGGATCTGAATATTTAACCCTATGGATTTACCTTTCGCGCGCCTTGCGCCTTTATTACCTGCTTCCATTATTCCCGGCCCGCCTCCGGTAATAATAGCAAAACCTTCTTTCGCCAAAAGATACGCGGTTTCTTCGGCTAATTTATAATATTTATTATCCGGTTTTGAACGGCTTGAGCCGAATATGGAAACGGCCTTGCCCACCTGCGACAGGACTTCAAATCCATCCACAAATTCAGCTAATATCCTAAAAATCCGCCATGTATCTTCTTTGGTAAAACCATTATTAGCCTTTACATTATACATTCTTTCACCTCGGTTTTTAACTTCTTGTATTTTTAATTACCATCTCAATGGTTTCTGCCAAGCCTCTTTCAATTTATAAATATCCTCGGCAATACATATCTTACCGTCGAAGCCATGAACTCTAAAATTTTTATCATCCGAAACACACCCGATCAAGCCAAAAGGCAAACCTTTTAATATATGCTCAAACTCTTTCTGATTTTCTTTGTCAACTTCCACAATAAACCGCGAATTCGACTCCGAAAAAAGAACAAAGTCATTTCTTTTGCCGTGGACTGTCGGCTGTCGGCTGTTGACTGTTTTATATGGTACCTCCCCAACAAACAACTCCATCCCCAACCCTCCGGAAAAAGCCATTTCAGCGGCCGCGACAGCGATACCTCCTTCAGAGCAATCATGCATGGCTCTGACTAAATTTAAAGAAGTTGCTCTGCTCAACGCGTCAAATATTTCTTTTGCCTTTTTCGGAAACACCCGCGGCACATTATTGCCGACCGCGCCAAATAAATCATAATAATGTGAGCCGCCCAGTTCATCGTAAGTCTGGCCCACCACATAAACTAAATCTCCCGGTTTTTTCGCGTACATCGAAACCGCTTTATTTATATCTTCCATAACCGCTATCGCTGAAATTAAAAGTGTACCGGGTATAGAGATAGATTTATTATTTACGGTAAATTCGTTATATAAACTGTCCTTGCCGGAAATAAACGGTATCCCAAAGGCTTTAGCGATATCATAACATCCATAAGATGCCCGGACTAGACTGCCTAATCTATCCGGTTTATCGGGATTCCCCCAACAAAAATTATCCAGGATAGCCACTTCTTTTATTGCCCCTCCAACCGCGACAATCTGCCGCAAGGCTTCATCTATACATGAGGCAGCCATCCAATACGGATCAATAAAACCAAACCTGAAATTTATACCGTTGGAAACAATTACCCCTTTGGAAGAATCTAAAACCGGCCTTGAAATAGCCGCGTCCGACGGACCGTCATTAACTATCCCCGATAATGGCTTTAAAACCGAACCGCCCTGGACTTCATGGTCATACTGGCGGATTATCCACTCCTTGGAACAAATATCATAATGAGAAAGCAATTTTAACAAATTCCGGGAAAGGTTCTGCGGACAATCTAATTTTGGCTCTTTATGTTTAGGGCTGGCAAATACCGCCTTTTTTTCTATCGGCGGCAGGCCCTCATGCAAAAACAACATATCCAAATCGCAAACAAGAGTGCCTTCGTAATAAAGTTTTAAATGCTTTGTATCGGTAAATTCTCCGATTACCCTGGCCTCCACATTCTCTTTTTCAAAAACTTCGACCAGCCTGGATATTTTTTCCTTCGAGACGGAAAGCACCATGCGCTCCTGTGATTCTGAAATCCATATTTCCGTATAAGATAACCCTGAATACTTTAAAGGGACTTTTTCCAAGTTTACCGCGGCCCCTAAATCCTGCCCCATTTCACCCACAGCGCTGGATAATCCACCTGCCCCGCAATCGGTAATAGCTGTATACAAATTCTCATCACGGGCCAGTAATATCGCCTCCATCATTTTTTTCTCTTCGATAGGATTACCGATCTGCACGGCGCCGCTGGAAATTGTTTCTGATTCATGCGTCAGTTCTCCTGATGAAAACGTAGCGCCATGGATACCGTCTCTACCGGTTCTGCCGCCTACGACAACAATTAGATCCCCGGTATTCGTTTTTTTAAAACATTTATCCTTAGGCAAAATCCCTACCGTCCCGCAATAAACAAGAGGATTCCCCACAAAACGTTCATGAAATAAAACCGCCCCGTTTACCGTCGGGATCCCCATCTTATTGCCATAATCGCGCACTCCGGAAACCACGCCTTTCATGACCCGTTTAGGATGCAGGCTGCCTTGCGGCAATTTACTGAAAGGATAATCCGGCGGGCCAAAACAGAAAATATCCGTATTTAAAATCGGCTTCGCGCCAAGCCCGGTCCCCATTGGATCGCGGATCACACCGCCCAGGCCCGTATTTGCCCCGCCAAAAGGCTCAAGAGCCGAAGGATGGTTGTGAGTTTCTACTTTAAAGCACACATTATATTTATCATCAAACTTGATCACTCCGGAATTATCCTTAAACACCGACACGCACCAGGATTTATTCAATTCCCGAGTAACCTTCATTATCGTCGATTTAAGCAGGTTGTTTATAAGTTTCGGTTTTGGGTTTTGGGTTTTCGGTTTTCGCGATAACCGAGAACCAATAACCGATAACCGTTCATCGTATCTTATTTTCCCCCTAAACGTTTTATGCCAGCAATGCTCAGACCAGGTCTGGGCTACCGTTTCCAACTCGCAATCCGTAGGATTACGCTTAAGCTTTTTAAAATAATTTTGTATCTGGCGCATCTCCGTAATATTCAAAAACAACTGCCCCTTTTTAGATATCTCCAGTAATTTTTTGCTGGAAGCAGGCAACAAATCCACAGTGGTCAATTTAAACTGATATCCCTTTATCGCCTCTTCTATTTTAGTTTTAATATCATCAAATGAATTTGAAGAAAATCCGAGCTCCTGCTTCTGGTTGTCAGTTAATAAAACAATAGGGTGTAATTTAGACCGTGATCCCGCTTCCGGATTTTCTGTCCTATAACCCGGAACTTGGGAATTAACAATATGCTGTATCAGTTTATTATAAAGCAGTTTTTCAGAAATTTTCTTTAATTGGGTATCGGAGAGCTTCCCCTGGATAAGATATTTTTTTGCGGTTTTAAATGAGATCTTTTGCTGTATCCCTAAGTCCTTTATGCCTTTTAATGCTGACTCTAAAACAGGATCCATTACACCGGGATTATAAGCGACCTCTACAACAAATTCGTTACGATTATGAGATTGAGGGTTCAAAAGGCCGTTAAGAGAATAATCCTGAGAGATTTTATCTACAAGCAATTCTTCGCAGATTAAATTTATTTGACTTTCAGATAATTCACCTTCAATAAAATAGGCCTGAACAAAACGGACATCAGTAACTGTTTTAATCCCCAGATCAAGAATATCTTTTTTTATGCCAACGCCCACCGCGTCAAAGATACCGGATTTATCTCTTACTTCTATCTGCCAAAACATGCGAACTCCACATTAAGCAAGTAAAAATATGTTAAATTTAAAAGTTTCTAGTTTCAGGTTGCAGGTTTCTTCTAAAGCCCCAGGCGCGCGAAAATTTTGCCTACATTGCGCAAATAATAATCCAAATCAAAAATTTTATCCAATTCCGCCTTATTCAGATATTTTGATACTTCTTTATCCGCCAGAAGCAGATCCTTAAAAGGGAGGTTTTCCTTCCAGCTTTTCATCGCCGAACGCTGCACCAGGTCATATGCCTTGGGCCGCGCGAGGCCTTTATCCATTAACTCTAAAAGCGCCCTTTGAGAAAATATCAAGCCGTTGGTTTTAATCAAATTACTCAGCATATTATCAGGATAAACAACCATGCCCTCGGCTACCTGTATAAATTTATTCAGCATATAATCCAAGGCAATATTTGAATCGGGAATGATCACCCTCTCCACGGAAGAATGGCTGATATCACGCTCATGCCACAAAGCGACGTTCTCTAATGAAGCCATCGCGTTAGCCCGCAAAAGGCGAGCCAAACCGCAAACCCTTTCACAAATAACCGGATTACGCTTATGCGGCATAGCGGAAGAGCCTTTTTGCCCATGGCCAAAAGGCTCCTCTACCTCCCGCACCTCGGTACGCTGTAAATGCCTTATTTCCAGAGCAAATTTTTCAAGGCTGGACGCTATTATAGCTAACACAGACAAATATTCAGCGTATATATCGCGTTGTATTATCTGGGTAGAGATCCTGGCGGCTTCAAGCCCAAGTTTTTTACAAATATACGATTCTGCTTCCGGATCAATATTAGAATATGTGCCCACCGCGCCGGAAATCTTGCCGACCGATACAGATTTCTTAGCAAGCCTCATCCTTACCAAATTCCTGTTTGTTTCTTCAAACCAAAGCGCAAGCTTTAATCCGAAGGTTGTCGGCTCCGCGTGAACACCGTGTGTCCTGCCGATGCAAACCATATCTTTATACATTACGGCTTTCTTCGACAACAATTTAAGCAGTTTATTAAGATCAGCCAATAAGATATCCGAAGCCGCGTTTAATTGCACTCCCAAAGTAGTATCTAAAAGATCGGAAGAAGTAAGCCCCATATGCAGGTATTTAGCATCAGCGCCTATAGATTGCGCGACATTAGCCACAAATGCCACTATATCATGCTGAGTCTTTTCTTCAATTTGTTTAATCCTGTTTAAATTAAATTTCGCGTTTTTTCTGACTCTGGGAGGCACATCTTTAGGGATCTTATTCTTTTTAGCAAGGAATTCCAAGGTAAGTATTTCTATCTCAAGCATTGTTTTAAACTTAAACTCATCCTGCCATATCGCGGACATCTGAGGTAAACTGTAACGTTCGATCATCCTGCCTCCTTGAAATTATCTTAAATTAAGAGCCATTATTATATCAGAAATGGTTTTTTTAGCAAATAATCTATTTCCCCTTATGCTCTAAAGCGTAGTTAATTATCATATCGATCTCTTCTTTTGATATTTTAATTATCTTTACCGCCACATTAAATTTTCCATCTTGCGATGATTGGGCCCTAAGCACCTGGACAACAGCTAATATCGGCCATAAGTTTATTTCCTTGGGAAGGTCAACTTGCAAAGGCAAAACTGAACCTATATCTAAAGGGACTTCGGAATCGAATAAAAATCCCCCCTGGCTTACATCTTTAGTAACAGCTTTATTGTAACTGCCCCGGTACGGGAAAGAAACAGAAAGCCCAATTTCAAACCGAGTCCCTTGCCGGCGGTCAATCCCTTTATAAACCTGCGTAGTAATAAAAATCGGCGTTGATTCCTGCCCTTTATAGCCGCCTTCTTTAAGAGCGACTTTATAATAATTCTCCATCGCTTGTATGATATCCGACAACACGCCTATAAACGCTTGCACCTTATAGCCTGTGATTTTTTCAATCGTATTGATCGCGCGGGCGTCAAAAGGGTCGGACATAACAACCGTAAGGGAATTCCCGCTTCTCTGCAAAGGCATCAGCCAATATTCCTCAACAATATCCCTTGGCACCAATTTAATTATCTCCTCAGAAATATCATAAGAACTTAACGGCAGGTAAGGAACCCCGAATTGATGGCAAATAGTTTGCGCTAACGTCAATTCATCTATATGGCAACAATCCATCAAATACTTCACGAAATTGCCGCCGGACTTCTCATAATACGCAAGCGTTGCCGTTAAAGCATCCCTGCTGATAAAATTCTGCTGCGCCATGATTTCTAATATTTGGGTATATTTATTGAGGCTGTCTAAACCTACCCCCACAGGCGGGGCATTCTCTTTTACTTCGGGAGCCTTTAAAATTTCCGCTTCTTTTTCTTTCTCAACTTCTGCTTGCGCGGAAATCAATCCCTCATTCTCTATTTTTAAAACGTCCAGCTCTTCCGAAAGTTTCTCAAAATCCTTCTCTAACGCTGAATATTCAGAAAACGCATTCTGCAAAGCATTATCCTTATCGGCTAACTTTTCCCTTAAACCGGGGTTCTCCTGCCTTAACCGTTCTAATTCTGCCTTATTGGCATCAATCAAAGCTTTTTGTTGAGTTATCTCCTTGCTAAAATCCAACGCTTTTTTCGACACCTCCTGCAATTCGCTGCGCGCCACGCTATAGCTATCCTGCCCCGCCTTTAATTCTTCCTGCAAAGAATTAATTTTTTTAATATTATTTTCGTCTTTCTTTTTTAAACTTTCATTATTATTATGCTGTAGCTCTATTTCCTTCTTTAACTTTTCAACCTCCGCGTTAAAATCACTTAACTTCACATTTTTTACTTTAAAGGCTTTAAGCTCTTCAGACACATGTTGAAACTCTTTTTCTATCTGAGAATACTTGGAAAGCGCCTCTTTTAATTCGCCTTCTTTGCGCGCTAAATTATCCTTAGACTCTGAATTCCCCTTCTTTAACGCCTTCAATTCTTCGTGCGCGGCGGCATAATCATCCTTAACTTTTTTAACCTCATCCTGCAATGAAAGAATACGGTTTCCTTTTTCCTCGCATTCTTTTTTAAATTTAGCCATAACGCTGTGGCTTGATTCTATTTCCTTCTTCAACTTATCGTCCTGTGCGCTCAAACCCTCAGCTTTGGCGGCCTTTGCTTTTAAACTCTGGAGTTCTTCAATATTCTTTTTAGAATCTTTTTCTATTCCCGAATATTTCTCATGCGCCGCTTTTAATTCCGCTTCTGCCTTAAACAATTTATCTTTAACTTCCAAATTTTCTTTGATCAATTTATCCAACTCTGCCCGCCTATTCTCAAATAATTTTTTCTGCTTGGATAATTCACTATTTAAATCCTCTAATCTTACATCCTTTGTCTTTGCGGCACGCGCGTCCTCGGCGCTTTTCTTAAAATCTTTTTCCAGCGTAAAATATTTAGAAACAGCCTTCTGCAATTCGGTTTCACTGTCGGCTAATTTATTCTTAAGCTCTAAATTTTCCTTTTTTATAGCGCTATAACCGGCTTTCACCGCGGTTAATTCCTCAACCAAAGGGTTAATTTGATTTTCCTTTGACAAATCGCCGGTAGTTTCTCCCCCTTTATTCGCTTTTTTAGCCAAAATAATAGCGATCGCAATACAAATCAAGACATCAATTGTATTAACTATCATTGCTATCCAAGCCAATTTAATCGCGCCCACGATTTACCTCCTATTGTAAAAACCCCTTCAAAAACAAGGCTAAACGAATCAATAGCCATCCGATTACAACTTAATCATTTTCCTAAATATACCCATAATATCACCCTCGAAAAACAAGTCAACCAAAAAATTTGTAACTAACATCAAACATTAAATTTATACAATAAATTCCACTGCTGAATTAATAATTAATTATATTTTTTTCTTATTTGTGCTATAATCTTTACTGGAGGTAAAAATGACATCTATTTTATCAGGGTTATCGATTAAAGACGGGCTTATCGCGGTAACATTGCTTATTCTAGTGTTTTGTATCCTGGAAATACGCAAATTAAAAAAAACCATCGCCAGCGAAACGCAGAAACGCCTTATCCCGCAATTAAGCCTGGAATTTAATTCCGATATAGAAGATAAGGATTCCGGTTTTTACCTTAAAAATGAAAGCCTTTTTCTTGCCAGGGATATCACGATAGAAAACACAGAATTAACCCTAACCGATTTTGGCTTTAAAAAAACATTCCTCTTAAAGTTTGACGACGTCGGGCTGCTAAAGGCGCAGGAGAAAATCCGATTAAAATTACAGGTTTTAGATTTAAATAAAGATTTTTTGCCGGACGTAACGGAAAAAATAATCCCTCATTTGATCAGCCCGTCTTTTAAAATACTGCTGTATTACTCTAACATAGAAAATATTAAATTTTCCGCGACGTTTCTAAAAATTAACGACACCTTCCATATTTCAAGCTTAAAGATCCTCGCTGAAACCCATTAACCGGAATAAAATTAAATACGCGCTAATTCGTAAAAAACAATAAATTATGCTATACTTTAGGTAGGAGAAATTATTAGTGGAACTTCGTTTTTATCTTAATTTTAGAGGTCAAAATGCGTGCTTCCTGCCTAAAAATAGCACTTTTATTTTGTATTTTGAGCTTAACAACCCCGTTTCTTTACGCGCAAAATGAAGCTATCCCTATAACAATAATAACCTTACCGGAAAAAGAACAATTAATTGCCCCCATCCTTTTAAACATGCCGCCCCTCCTTGAAAAAGATTCCCTCGAAGCTATCATTGCATCCGCGATGCTGGATAAAAAAACAGAAAAAGACATTGGCAAAATAAAATCATCTTTCCCAGCCTATCTGATTCCTGCAAGGCAATCAATAACTTTCGCGCAATCTTACAAAAAGGCTAATGAGGTTTTTCTGGATTTTATAGACAAAAGAATTTACATGGATAATCTTGAAAAAAATAAGGAAAGAATATTGCTGCGGGAACAATGGCAAAAAATTTTGGGGATAGATATCTGGTACCCATATTTCAAAGCCAAAGAAGTTGAAGATTGGATAGGCGAAAAAACAAAAGTCGAATTATTTCATTTCAAAGGCCGCATGAGATTTGAAAACAACCAGATAAAATATACGTTTAAAATGCGATTCTAACTATCCACCGGATCAAGCAAGATTACAACAAGTTTCAAATAAAAAACCCACCGGACAAAATCCGGCGGGTTTTTTATTTGAAATAGTTGCGGGGGTGCGATTTGAACGCACGGCCTTCAGGTTATGAGCCTGATGAGCTACCAGGCTGCTCCACCCCGCGAATGTCGTTCGCTGTAGCTAATTCAAGACTATCAAGTAAACCAAAAACGGTTGTGCTATATCTATTACTATATTCGCAATCTATTGACGCTCGCTTCTTAAGAGGGGGCAAGCCCCCTCTTAACGCTATTAGCAATCTATAATACTTGACGCTGTTCTCCCCCAAACGTGGGGAAATTCTTTCCCCACACCCCTTTGAGTTTTTTAGCAACATCATTTCTTTACTACTTGTTATCCTGCTTCGCAGGATAGTTGCTAAAAAACTGTCGTTCGCTACTGCTGATTCAATACTTTCAAGTAAACAAAAAACAGATGTTGCTTTGACTCTTCTCAGTTGAAGCATTATAACATGAAAATCTTATAATGCAACAAAGATTTAATCGTTTATATCCTGGTCCATGGGAACGAGTTTAATGGGGACCTCGCCTTTCCTCACAACCCCCATTTTTTCACGCGCGATCTGCTCCTGATAAACAGGGTCATTCTTTATGCGTTTAAGCTCTTCGCCCAAGAAAACATTCTCCACATTTAACTGCTTGATCTTTTTCGATAAATCCGTATTCCTATCCCTGAGATCCTGCAGTTTTGTATATCCGGGCAAAAAAACCGCCAACAAAAAAACTGTTGCACCAAAAAGCCAAAAAGCTTTTTTAAACATACGCTGTATTATTTATTCCAAAACGTACCCGCATATACCGCGCGGGAGCCTAATTCCTCTTCAATCCTTAATAACTCGTTATATTTACAAACCCTGTCTGTCCGGGATAAAGAACCTGTTTTTATCTGCCCACAGCCGCACGACACAGCTAAATGCGCGATAGTAGTATCCTCTGTTTCCCCGGAACGATGCGACATAACAGCGCGGTATTTGTTCTTTTTCGCGATATTTACAGCTTTTAACGTTTCGGATAAAGAACCTATCTGATTTACCTTGATTAAGATAGCATTGCCGATTTTTTCTTCAATACCCTTTTTAAAAATCTTAGGGTTAGTGACGAATATATCATCGCCTACCAATTGCAATTTAGCCCCAAGAGCTTTTGTCAATTCCTGCCACCCGGCCCAATCATGTTCGGAAAGGCCGTCTTCGATGGAAACAAGCGGATATTTCGCCATCCAATCCGCGTATATTGAAATTAAATCGGAAGAATTCTTTTCTGAATTTTCAAATTTATATTTCCCATCTTTATAGAAGGAGCTGGACGCGCAATCCAGAGCAAGATATACATCTTTACCTGGCTTATACCCAGCTTTCTCAATAGCTTCTATTATCAAATTTAATGCCTCGGCGTTAGAATTAAGGCTAGGCGCGAACCCGCCTTCGTCTCCCACAGAGGTAGACAAACCTTTTGATTTCAGAATCGATTTCAGGTTATGAAAAACTTCCACCGCGTACCTTAAAGCCTCGCTAAAAGTCGGCGCGCCTATAGGCATGATCATAAATTCCTGAATATCCAGGTTATTATCCGCGTGCATGCCGCCGTTTAAAATATTCATTAAAGGCACAGGCAGGATTTTCGCCTTTTCTCCCCCCAAAAATTTATACAACGGCTGTTTCTTACTTATACTCGCCGCTTTTGCCACAGCCATAGAAACACCTAAAATAGCGTTAGCCCCTAAAGTAGCTTTATTATCAGTGCCATCCGCTTTAATAAGCAATTCATCTATTTTTTGAAAATCAGGGGTCAACCCTTTGATTTTTCCGGCAATCACAGTATTAACATTGTTTACTGCCTTCAAAACACCTTTTCCTAAATATCTGGACTTATCGCCATCGCGTAATTCAAGAGCTTCGTTGTCTCCCGTGGAAGCGCCTGACGGCACTGCCGCGCGCCCCAAAACACCGTTGTCTAGAACAATATCAACCTCAACCGTAGGATTGCCTCTTGAATCTAAAATCTGCCTTGCTTTAACTTTCTTGATCTTTGCCATCGTTGTTTCTCCTTAATTTTGCCTAACTTTAGGTTTATTCCTTACAAAATTAACTCCGAAGCTTGCCCCCGCTGATTCGTTTTGCTCCCCGCTGCTTCGCTTTGCGAAGCAAAGCGACGGGGACAAAACGGCGGGGGCGATTAAGCAAGGAGTAAACATACCTCTAAATGAAAATTTATTATACACTTTAAACATAACCGGTCAAGCAAAAATAATATATATCACCCGCCTACTCCTGTTTCTCAGCAGAAAAATTAACGATCAGGCCTAAGATCATCCACCAGAAAAACGCGGCCTGGCTAAAATAAAAACTGATATCAACTAAATTATGAATTAAAAAGGAACACCCCGCGCAAAAAAGGCCGATCTTTAACCCCTGGTTGCCGCCTCCATTATTTAAGATCCTGATCCCGCTGCGGAAAGCAATAGTTACCATGTATAAAAAAGACATCAATCCTAATAATCCCGTCTCAGCCATAACCTGCAGAAAAACGTTATGCGAATAATGGCTCACATTAGCCAAAGGCAGCCTATAAAACTCATACACTATCCCAAAATTTCTCCACCCTATCCCTGTGAGCGGGAAATCCTTAATAATTTTTAAACTGGTTATCCAATAATAAAACCTCTGGGTAATTGAATTCGCGTGGAACTTCGAGCTGATAAAAATTGCTGCCAAGCGTTGCCAATTCAGAACAATAAACAATACAACAAAAATAAAAAAGATAACAACTAACCCTAAAAATAACCTTTTAAGAACTGCCTTTTTGCCTTTAATGCTGCAAAAAAAATATAAAAAGAACAGAGAAAAAGTTAAACTAAATGCCATTAAGCCCCCGAATGATTTCGTTAATAATAAGGCTATTGCCATCAGAAACGCCGATATAAGGACATACACAGTTTTTCTTGTAAAAGGATACCCATTAATTAAAAAACCCGTCATCAAAAACAACATGACTATAACATAACTCGCGAACAGGTTCGGGCTGATAAAAGCGGCATAAACTCTTTTTTGTTGCACAACCGCGATTATATTCTCACTAACGCCGGTACTGCGCGCGTAACTTAATAAACGCTCAAGAACGAAGAAATATTGGTATAACGCGTAAACGCCAATTATACCCGCCGCCAAAAAAACGGCGTTAATAAGCTGTTCCCGCTGTTTCTGATTGATTTTTCCCGCGATATAAAAAATAAGGAGATTAGGAAGGAAAAAATATGGCTCCAGTACGCTTACATAAAAATTCGCTCCGGCAATCTCAGAAAACAACAAAGAAACCACTATTGACGCCGCGAATATAAAAACGGCAAAATTAAGCGAATGAGAAAACAGGCTGGCCTTACTGATAAACACCAAATGGAATCCAACTATTACAAAAAAAGAAACATACCAAAACCCTAATGTCATAAACGCGTGCTCGCTTAAAAAAGCGCGCAAAAACACAAGGACAAGAAAAACGTTCCAGATAAAGTAATTTAGCCCATTTGGGAAAACCACCGCTTTTAAACGGCAACCATCAGCTCGGGCCCTTGGAGCACAAAATCCCTTAATGAACTTTACGCAGGAAGTTATAGTCATCATTAACTTTTTCGGCATCGGCATTTAAACCACGTTGCGCTAAATACTGGTTCTAAAGAATTTTATTCAGTATAATTCGTTTAATTATACTGTATTTTAATAAATACCACAATTAATATGATTCGTGAAGAAACAGCTTCACGATAATTATCTACTACCAAAAATAAGATTTGACTATATTTTTCTCGTATGTTAATGTATAGGTTAACCATAAGGAGCCGATATGAAAATGCGCAAAATTAAAATATTTTTTGAACTTCACTGGATAGGAATTCTGGTAACAATATGTATAGTAGGCATTTCGGTTTCTTTCTATTTCTTCCTGAGAAGCGCTATAAACGCGTGGATCACCTCCGAATCTTATTTTAAAAAATCAATCTTGGCGCAAAATGCCATATTTTTCTATATCTTCCTGGTTTTAAACCTGATCAGCTTGCCTTTAAGCGGCATTCTTTGGATATGGGTTATGCGCGGCGGGCCTTCTAAATTAAAGCCGTTGCATAAAAAAGCGAATAAAGATACCAAAGTCCACTGGGCAGACGTGATCGGTATGGAAGAAGCTAAAGAAGAAGCCAATGAAGTAGTGCGAATGATCACTGACCGCGCGAAACTTCACGCGATCGGCGGAAAAATTTTAAGAGGGATATTAATGATGGGCCCTCCCGGATGCGGAAAAACTTACCTCGCCAAAGCGATTGCCACAGAAGCGGGTATGCCGTTTCTGGCCATGTCAGGCTCCGAGTTTATCGAAATGTTCGTAGGCGTAGGGGCAAGCAGAATCCGTAAATTATTTAAACAGGCGCAGCATTTAGCTTATACCGAAGGCGGATGCATTATCTTTATCGACGAACTTGACGCCGTAGGCGCGCAGCGCTCAGTTGACCGGGGATTTGGAGGACAAACAGAATCAAATACCACTTTAAACCAATTACTTATAGAAATGGACGGCCTCAAAGAAAAAGATTACAATGTGATCATTATCGGCGCGACCAACGCTCCGGAAACCTTCCTTGACCCGGCATTGCTGCGTCCGGGAAGATTCGACCGTAAGGTTTATGTTGACCGTCCTAATTTGGATGAACGTGAAAAATTATTTGAATATTATTTAAAAAATATTAAGTATGACGCCTCTATTGACCGCAAACGGTTAGCCAGATTAGCGGTTGGCAACAGCCCCGCTGATATTTCGAACCTGATCAGAGAAGCCACCTTTATAGCGATAAGGAATAAAAAAGGCGAAATATCCATGAAAGAGATCTCCGAAGCTTATGACAGGATTGAAATGGGGATAAAACATAAGATCGTATTCGCGCAGAGTGACCGGGAAAAAATTGCTTACCATGAAGCGGGACACGCGATTTCAATGTACTTTTTTGCTCCACACGCGGAAGTATTTAAAGCCACAATCCTTGCAAGAGGAGGAGCGCTCGGTTTCGTTATGCCTCAACCTCGAGAAGAAATACATGTGCGCACCAAAGAACAATATATGGGCGATATAAAAGTCAGCCTGGGTTCATATGCCGCGGAAAAACTAAAACTTAAACTCACTACGTCCGGAGTATCACAGGATTTTAGCCACGCGATGTGGATCGCGCATAATATGGTCTGGAATTGGGGCATGGGAGCTTCCGGACTAATAGGAGATTATAGCCTGCTGGCAAGTTTCAGCACAAGGCAAGGCACGTTTAGAGGTGAAAACGTTTCTTATATTTCCGAAGAACTCAGGACTAAATTAAATAATGACGTCCAACAGATCCTAAACACATGCCTCAAAGAAGTTGAAGACCTGCTCAAGCAAGAAGCCGGCCTTCTTGACCGTTTTGCCCAGGAACTATTATTAAAAGACGAATTAAATTATGATGAAATCGAAGCCATCTTTAAGGAATTCAATAAAGCCCGCCCTCCTTTTTAGCCTGTTAATTTCGATATTTTTATGTGGCTGCGGAAAAAACATCGAGCCTACCTATAAAGAGGCCGATATCCCTTCCCTTGTGCAGAAAATGTGCAAAAGCGAATACAGCCTGGATGTAACCACCCAAAGAACAACTACCACCCTGTGGATTTACGCTCCGTTACAAAAATTATTGCATAAGGATTTCGGCACAGACGCCGAGAAAATATTTGACGAAGAGATTTCCGACAAGCTAAGAAATATTCTAACTGCCATAGGAAGGGTCTTAATCAGTTCAGACAATACTCCGGAATTCTTCATTCTGGTATCTTCTGATATTAAAATCGGATTTGATTATATAATGATTGGCAACGTATTGGATGTTAAGAAAACTTACGCCGGTTTTATCCCCTGGACAGAATCCAACAAAAGGTATGTATTGAAATTTAACGTAAATCCCGACGCGATCGGAGACATGGACGGTAAACACCTGAAAATTTACGATATAACATTGCCTGATTTCCTGGCAAGCCAGATATCCCAAAGAATAAATATTTATTTTCAAAATGAACAGTATAAAAAATATTTTAAGATCGAAAAGGTAGAAGGCAAGTTTGACGGCAGCAGTCTTGCGGCTGAAAAATCAGGCAATCACAGCGGAGACGGTGACTTTACCTTTAATTATTCTATAAGCCAAATTTCTAAACCTCCCCGGGAAATCAACATTAAGAAAGAGATATTAAGAATAATCGCGTATTGCTTCAAAACTTATGAATTTAATGATTTTTCCAACGTAGGGCTTAACGACTTATCAGAACCTAAAAATAGTGTTTCTTTAAGCAAAGAGGCAATTTTGGCGGTATCAGTGGATTAACTTGTGATTCGAATTACTTTTCTTCCTTTTATTTCTAATCTTCCTTCAACAAATAGCTTTATAGCTTTAGGATAAAGTTCGTGTTCTATTTTATGAATTCTTGCTTCCAGTGTTTCTAAAGTATCCTTTTCTTTGATTTCTACCGGAGATTGTAAAATCACCGGGCCGTGGTCCATCCTTTCATCCACAAAATGCACAGTTACGCCTGTAACTTTTACGCCATACTCAAAAGCGTCTTTTATCCCATCTTTGCCCTTAAAAGAAGGCAGTAACGCCGGATGAATATTTAAGATCCTGTTTTTATACCTGCTTACTAATTCAGGCCCAAGCATGCGCATATAGCCGGCCAGCACGATCAAATCAATCTTATTTTCCTCTAAACAACGGATAATCTCATTTTCAAAATCTTTTTTTACGGCAAATTCTTCTTTCTTTATTAAAACGTATTTTATCCCTGCTTTCTTCGCCCTTTCTATCGCGAAAGCGCCCTGGTTATCACAAACAAGCAAAGATAAATCAGCTTTTATCAAGCCTTTCTTTACCGCGTTTATAATTGCCTGAAAATTTGTGCCTCGTCCCGAGGCGAAAACCGCTATATTCATACCTTTATCTATCTTACGCATCTGTTATCCAAAAGCCTTTATCCTTCTTTGCGATAGCCTTAGTAGGACAAACCTTAAAACATTCTCCCCGGTTATCGCAGATTTTATAGTCGATCACCGCTAAATTATCTACTATCTGAATGGCTTTCACCGGACAGGCTTTTTCGCATTTACGGCAGGCAATACATCCTGCGGAACAAGCCTCCATTACTTTTTTGCCGATGTCCAATGATTTACACCTGACAGCGTAATTTTTACCGACAGGCGTTAAGCTGAAAAGTTTCTTAGGGCATACCGCGACACATTTAGCGCAAGCCGTGCATTTATCCGCGTTTACCACCGGAAGATTTTCTTCATTCATCGATATCGCGCCAAAAGGGCATACTTTCTCGCACGTGCCATAGCCGATACAGCCATAAACACACGCTTTTGGGCCCTCCATAATAAGATTGGCAGTAATGCAATCTTTATAACCGGTATAATTAAATTTATCCTTTACTCTTTTACTGCCGCCGTGGCAATGCAATACCGCTTGAGTTTTAACCTTTTTCTTCGCTTCCACCCCCAAAATTTTGGCGATATCATGCCTGGATTGTTCCTCGGTCGCGACGCACCTCTCAATCGTGCAAGCCCCTTGGATCAAGCCTTCAGCAAACCCCATACAACCCGGCATTCCGCAGGCTCCGCAATTAGCGCCCGGCAATTTAGAATATATCTGCTCAATACGCGGGTCAGTCACAACACAAAACTTTTTAGCGGCTAAAGCCAAGCCCACGCCAAAAATTATGCCTAAACCGCCCAATGCTAAAATAGGAATTAATATATGCATATTAGAACCTAAACCCGTTAAATCCCATAAAGGCCAAACTCATAAGAGAAGCTATAATAAAAGCCAATGGAACGCCTTTAAATACGGCAGGCGCATCGACAAACTCAAGCCTCTCTCTTATCCCGGACATTAAAAGCATTGCTAATAGATACCCTACCCCGGCAAAAAAACCCTGAGTGACACTCATTAAAAAACTTCCGGGCAGGCTCGCATTATTTTTAAAAAACATATCTGAATTCAAAACCGCGACTCCCAACACCGCGCAATTAACCGTAATAAGCGGCAGATAAATCCCAAACGCTTTATATAACCCGGGAGAAGCCTTGCGGATCACCATCTCTACAAACTGAACAAAAGCGGCAATAACTAAAATAAACGATATCGTCCGCAAATATGTAAGATTAAAAGGAATTAACAGATAACGGTAAATAAGCCAGCTGATCACGCTTGACATTGTGGTAACAAAAGTCACGGCCAAGCCCATGGAAACAGCGGGCTTTGTTTCTTTGGATACTCCGATAAAAGAACAAAGGCCCAAAAATTTAGACAAAATAAAATTATTGATAAAAACCATAGAAATCATTAATGCCATAATTTTACTTACATCCATCACAGCCCACCTTCGTTATTTCTTTTTGTGTCTTCTTCTTAATATGCCAATAATTTACAAAACTGATCAATAAGCCCATTGTTAACAAAGCGCCTGCCGGTAAAATCACCACCGCCACAGGTTCAAACCCCTTGATCAAACTAAAACCAAATATTTGCCCCGCGCCCAAAACCTCTCTGATCGAAGCAATTATAACCAAGGCAAGAGTAAATCCCACTCCCATGCCTAAAGCGTCAAAAATAGATTTAACAACCGTATTTTTACAGGCAAATGCCTCTGCCCTTCCCAAAACAATACAGTTGACCACGATCAAAGGCACGTATATCCCTAACGCGTCATTGATCGCGGGGAAATAAGCCTTCATGATCAATTCGTTAATCGTAACGAATGTCGCGATTATTACAATATAACATGGGATACGGATCTGGTCGGGGATCAATTTCCGCACCATAGAGATTATAATGTTTGAACCGAGCAATACGAATGTAGCGGCAACCCCCATACCGATAGCGTTAACCACCGAAGTAGAAACCGCTAAGGTAGGGCACAACCCTAATACCAGCCCGAATGTCGGATTCTCTATTGTGATACCCTTCTTAAATTCCTTAATCAATTCTTTCATGGTTTACTTGTTCCGTATATTCTCGGCCGGACATGCCTGTCAATCAAAGGCACAACCGCGTTCATTATTAATATCGCGTAAGATGCTCCTTCAGGATACCCGCCCCAAAGCCGGATAATAGCTGTAAAAAGGCCGCAGCCGATACCAAAGATCACCTGCCCCTTTGCTGTCAACGGCGAGGTTACATAATCTGTCGCCATAAAGAAAGCGCCCAGGATCAAACCGCCGGACAAGATATGAAAAACCCAATCGCCATTAAATAAACCTTTAGAGCCGAATATAAAAGCCATCAACCCCGTAGTAACAATATAAGCCAAAGGTATTTGCCAGGAGATATATTTCTTATAAAGAAGAAAAGCCGCGCCCACAAGCAAAGCGAATATGCCAACTTCACCGATACAGCCGCCTCTATTCCCAAAAAATAATCCTAAATAAGAAACATTGTTTAACACCCCGCCCTCTTTAAGAATGGCAAGCGGCGTCGCCGAAACAACCGCGTCATATTTCATAGGCAGGTTAAAAGCTGTCATATATTGCGGCCAAGACGCCATTAAAAAAGCCCTGCCTGCCAAAGCGGGATTAAAAATATTCTTTCCTAATCCTCCAAAAACAAACTTACCTATAAAGATAGAGAAAAACGCGCCTATAACCGCAAGCCATAACGGAACAATCGGAGATAAATTATAAGCAAGCAATAAACCGGTAAGAACCGCGCTGCCGTCAAACACAGTAATTTTATTCCCGGATATTTTTTGCAGCACACTTTCGCTTATAACAGCCGATAAAAGACACGCTATAATAACCCACAACGCGCGTATGCCAAAAACAGAAACGCCAACCGCGCCCGCCGGCAGCAGGCTGATTACAACCATCCACATAATTTTATTTACAGATTCATCATTATGCAGGTGCGGAGAACTGGAAACCAACAAATTATTTTTCATCTTTGAAAGTTTGCGCTTCTTTTAATTTAACTTTAACGGATTCTATTATTGCTTTAGAAGAGATCGTCGCTCCGGCGATTGCCTGGACTTGAGCCATACTTTCGATATCTTTATTTTTAAATTGCGAGGTAAACGGCAATCCCGAAATACGATTGCCTAAACCAGGAGTTTCATTCTGGCTTAAGATCTTTATCATAGATATTTTTCCATCCAGCGTTATGCCTACCATAGACTCTATTACGCCTGAATACCCCTTGCCTGAAGCTTTAAGCGCGAAACCAACCATATTATTATCCTGATCATACGCTTTGTAATAAACGATTTCGCCGTCAGAAGCCTTCACAGGGTCAAAACGCGCTGCCTGCGGCAATACCTCTAATAAAGTCTTGCGTTCCCGCTCTAATGCTTGGGCGATGATTTTCGGCTCAGTCAAAGCGTTAATAAAAGCCAATAAACCGCCGGTCAATACGCAAATCAGTCCAAGAATAAAACCATAACGGGCTATAGTCTTCATATTTATAAATCTTTCTATAATTCTTACTTCATCAACTCAAATTTTGCCCTTCTTATAGACTGAACCAATTTTATATTCGAAGGGCAAACATAACTGCATGATCCGCATTCTACACAATCGGAAGCGCCGTACAGTTTCGCTTCCTGCCACATTTGTTTTTGCGAAGCTAAATTTATAAACGTAGGCATCAATCTCATCGGACAAACCCTTACGCAGGCGCCGCAACGGATACAAGATACCTCTTCTTTAACGCCGGCTTCTTTTTCATTCATCAGTAAAACCGCGGTTGTAGATTTTATGACAGGAGTTTCATCTGTATATTGCGTGACCCCCATCATAGGCCCGCCGCTGATAATTTTAGACGGCTCTTCTTTTAAAAGCCCGCAATAAGAAATCAATTCCTTAATCGGCGTGCCTATTCGAACTAAAAGATTTTTCGGATTAGAAATACAACTGCCGGTTACCGTAACCACGCGTTCATATAGAGGCTTATCCAAATACACCGCTTCATAAATCGCAAATACAGTCGCGACATTCTGCACACTTACGCCGGCATCAAAGGGAAGTTTCCCTCTGGGCACTTCTTTACCCAAAACATTCTTGATTAATTGTTTCTCTCCGCCCTGGGGATATTGTGACTTTAAAACAACTACCTGTATCGGTGCTCGGTGTTCGGTGTTCGGTTGTCGGTGTTCGATACACGAATTAAAGGCCTCTATGGCCTTGGGTTTGTTATCTTCGATCGCTATAAACACTTCTTTAGCCCCCACGCATTTGGCCACAAGCCCTATACCGAGCAAAATCTCTTTTGTTTTTTCCATCATTAAACGGTAATCACCGGTTAAATAAGGCTCGCATTCCGCGCAGTTAATGATAAGCGTATTTACATGTTTAGGCGGAGTAAGTTTTATATGCGTGGGAAATGACGCCCCTCCCATTCCAACAATACCGGCCTTAAAAACAATCTCCCGTATTTCTTCTGTCGTCAATTTGTCTGCTTCTTCGGGTGACCTGGTGACTTGATGACTTGGTGACTCCTTTATATTATCTTTTTCTATTACAACAGCCTTACACCTGCCTAAGACAGGGTGCGGCCAATCCTGAAAACCTATAACCTTGCCAGAGATAGAAGAATGTATGGGAGCATAAACCTTCGCCTCTACTGAAGCGATTTTTTGCCCCACAAACACAGCATCGCCGATTTTTACTTCAGGCACGCAAACCTTTCCTAAATGCTGGCTTAAAGGAATATATGCCTTCGCAGGTAAAGGCAACCTTTCTATTGCTTTATCTTCAGTATAACTTTTATGTTCTTCTAACTTAATCATTATTCTTACAAACCTCTTGATTTAACCAGCGAGTCTTACGATAACATATCAGGCTTATTGCGCCTAAAACACTAATTATACACCCCACAACAATAAGAATCCAGGAAGAAGGGAAAATTTCCGCGAACATACTGCTTACAAACATAAATATCAAAAACCCCAAATGCATAACGATTTCTAAAGAACTAAAGATCTTTCCTAACATGCCGTTTGAGCCGGCGTTATGAATTATGGTATTTGAAGCAATAATGATCGGTGAGATCAAAACCCCCAGAGAAAAAGCGAGAAGCGCGGCAACCGAAAAATAAGGATAACGCGCGATGCCCACCGAAAAAATTATGAGCATTATACCATTTGATATCATAGAAACAAATATAACTTTATAATGGGATAATTTATGCCCGAAACGGCCGTATACTACCGAACCAAAAAATAAACCTATCCCCAGGAACATAACCAGAAGCCCAAGATCCTTAGTAGCGGATTTCAATTCCTGTTGCACAAAGGCGATTATTACCGTATAGACCGCCCCTAATGCCGACCACAAAATAAAACTAATTACAGCGGTAAACCGGATATCTTTATTCTTTGTAAAATATACAATGCCTTCTTTGACTTCCTGAAACACGGATTTATTAATTACATCTATTATTTCCTTGCCGACTTCCTTTATCTTTACGCCTTTAGGTGCCGCTTCAGCCGCGGCCGCGCCTTTCGCGCGACTGATGAACCTTCCGGAAATAAAAAAGATCATAGCCGCGGAAATAAAAAAACTCAAGCTGTCCAGATAAAATCCGCTTTTTGCCCCCAGCCACTCTACCAATATGCCGCTTACGCCAAACCCCAGTATCGCGGCGATCATCCCGGTCACATTAACCAAAGAATTAGCTAATAACAAATCCCGGCTCTTTACCAAATCAGGGATGATCGATAATTTAGCGGGCACAAAAAATCTTCCGATAGAAAACATTATAAATATGATGGCATATACCGAAAACATGTTTTTCGCGTTAAATAAAAACATCGGTATGATCAAAACTAACCCAGCCCGCAATAAATCGCATATATACATTGTCCGCCGCCTGTCCCATCTGTCCACATACACGCCGGCGAGCGGGCCGATCAAAAACACGGGAATTATCGTAAAAGAAAGGATTTTGGCAATTTCAATGGTAGAGCCGGGCGCTCTTAAATGAATAAAAGCGATTAATGCCATCTGGTCAAGCCTATCTCCGAGTTGAGATATTATCTGGCCTAACCAAAGGAATAAAAAATTGCGGTTTTTTAGAACTTCCCTGTATCTGGGCATTGAAAAAAGCCGGCGAGAGGAATCGAACCCCCGACCCGCGCTTTACGAAAGCGCTGCTCTGCCAACTGAGCTACGCCGGCATTAATTTCTGTAATATAATTATCCTTAAAATAACCCACGCGAAATCCAGGGTTATTTTATTATACCAATTTTTCTTTATTAGTCAATTTATACTCTTCTTTATGCCCTTTTTTAAAAATTTTAAAATAATAAAAAAAACATTGACAAAAAATTCGAAACTGTTATACTTGTTTCAACATATATACACAAATGATTAAAGATATTAGAAATCAACGATCCGTAAAGCAAAAACACGAAAATAACTAATATGCTTTACGGTTTTTTATTGTGAAGGGGGTGAAACGTAACAAATGGCAAAAGGCAAAGTAAAATGGTTCAGTAATCAAAAGGGCTATGGCTTTATCACAAGCGAAGACGGTAAAGATGTATTCGTACATCACAGCGTTATCAAAGGGGATGGCTATAAAACTCTAGATGAAGGTCAGGAAGTTGAGTTTGACATAACTCAGGGCCCTAAAGGCGAACAAGCAACTAACGTTACTAAATTATAATCAAGTAACACCTGATAACAAAAAACCCCGTTTGCTAGGAATAGTAAACGGGGTTTTTTATTGCATTAAATGCCGTACCGGGCCGCAAAACAAGGGCCTAAATAATATTCTCTTTAAGAAAGGAAAGCAACGCTTCTCTATCGTCATTAGCGATAAATTCAAACATTCCGGCTATCTCATACTTTTGGCCGGAAGCGCCTTCCGAAGCCATCCCTGGATCAACCTTGGCAACCTGGACCCGTAAAACATTTATTACCACATTAATAGCCGGCTGATTCGGTTTTAAATAAATTTGACAGGCAAGGCTGGCATTAAGAGGGGTAAAAATGTTTGACAAAAAAGACATGCCTCCGAAATTATTATTCTCCGCAACAAAGGATACGCCTCCATAACTGATATCCTTGGTTTTACCTTGAAAAGTTACAGCACGATAATAAAAAGAAACATTTAATTCTTTAGCTACTCTTACGTATTGCCTGCGTTCAAGGCCCGCGTACGCTTTAGTCTGGATAAACTGATTTACAGTTGCCCTGATCTTCTCTAAATCGTTAAAATCAATAATATGTTTTTCCAGATCCTTGAGTTTCGCGCCAAAGTACTTGTTTATTGCCTCAATCAATTCACTATATGTACTGATAAAAACCACAATTTCACAATTACATATTTGCTGTAACATCTGGATCACACCTTCATTCAAAGGGTCCGCCATGGCTACCGATAAGACATTGCCTACACGGTCCACGGGAAGAAAAGTATATATTTTAATCCATTTTAAAGGAATCAGCTCCAGCATCTCCTGCGGAATATCATAATTATTTAAAGACAGATACGCGAAACCATATTGGTTAGAAAGGCAAGTGGCAATATCCAGTTCGGTTACAAATCCCAAAGATATCAGATGCTGGCTCAAATACCCGCCCTCTTTATTTTGCGCTTCCAATGCTGTGGTAAGTTTTTCCTGCGTAATGATATTCCGTTCCATTAACAGTTCCCCGATCTTCTTTTTTATTACTCTGGAAATCGACATTTTTTCTCCTTTATTTATTCCAAAATATCCAGCCAAAAAAGCGCACGGCAAGATAATACAATTTGGCGAACCTGAACCCATCTTTTAATAAAATAGAATAAAATTCGCTATCTACTTCTTGCCGCTTTATAAAAGGCCTGACATTTTTGCTAAACTGATAGAACACGTCATGAATTAATGACGCGTAATAAGTTTTGCTTTGTCCCGTGTCAAAATTTAGTACTGCCTCTAAAGTCCCGATATAAACGTCTTTTATTTTAAACTTCGGGCTGCAGCCATCCCAGGCGTAACCTTTATAATGCGCCCCTTTTACGGTAACGAGCCCTTCCTTATCCAGCTTAAACCATTCATTTTCAAAAGCGCGCCCTTTTATCGAAGTTTGACGCTGATAATCTTCTTTTATACAATAAACATATACACCCATGAATTATTCCTGCCTGCCTGAAACTTTTTTCAAGTCTTCAAGAAAATTAGGATCCCCCTCGTATCCGTGATATTGCGCGCTATGCATATCCGCCCAGGCTTTGTTATACTCCTGGTTTAAAAAATAGGTTACCGCCCGGTTATAATACGCGTTCCCGTTCCCGGGATCAATAGATAACGCCCTGTCATAGCAAGAAAACGCTGATTCAAAATCTCCTTTACCGGCGTAGGCGTTTCCCAAATTATAATATGTGTCGGATTGCCCGGGATCCAGGTATATTGCCCTTTTAAAATCTAAAATAGCATTGTCAAAATCTCCTTTACCGGCATATGCCTTTCCTAAATTATCATATAACACGGCGTGGACGGGATCCAGGTATATTGCCCTTTTAAAATCTAAAGCAGCATTGTCAAAATCTCCCAGCTCAAGATACGCGGCCCCCCGGTTCTGATACGGCAGTTTGGCATCCGGAAATTTCACTATGACGCTAGACCATAAAGTTACGCTATCATGCCAAATTTTACACCTATCCCTGGTTAAAAACATAAGCCCCGCCATCATAAAAACTAAAAAAACTGAAACCAGGGCCGTTAAAAAATTGTTTTTTAACTTTTTTGAATAAAACCGAAAAATAACCGCCCCGACAATATAAAATATCCCTATTGAAGAAATATAGGCGTACCGATCCGCGGCTATCGCCGGGCCGGAAGGCACAAACTGTAAACCCGGGAAAACAGCCAGCAAATAAAAAACGATACCGAATATTATATCCTTAGTATATTTACCGGTTTTTAACGCGCCCCATAAAAAAAATATTACCGCTAAAGGAGACAACAAAAATACAGCCGGCAAATAGCTGCCAACCTTTGAAGGATACGGATACAACGCGGAAAGGTTAAAAGGCACAAAAAACTTTACGATATAAAACACAACTCCGTAACAGCCGATAAAAACATTATCCAGGGCATTAAAATAAGGTTCATACTTAACATAATCCTTTGTAGCATTAAAAGTCAATCCGACAAACGCGGCTGCTATTATAAAAAAAGGTATTTTTTGCAGAAAATTATTCTTATCAAAGCGTTTCCCTTGTAAATAATCACAGGCAAAAGTCATAAAAGGCAAAAATATCCCCATAGGCTTGGAGAATAATGAAGCAACAAACAAAAATAAAGAAAAATAATAATATTTCATCCCTTGCCCCCTGCGGAAATTCAAATATGAGATCAAAGAACCAAGGAAAAAAAACGCGTATAACATATCCTTTCTTTCTGTGATCCAAGCCACGGATTCCACATGCAAAGGGTGTATCCCGAATAAAAGCGCGGATATAAAAGCAACCCAGGAATTAGCGCAAAGGATAGAGATAAAAACAAAAACCAATATGCAATTTATCAAATGTAAAATAAGATTTGTTTTATGGTAGGCTGACGGATCCAATTTAAAAAAATGGTATTCTACGGCAAAAGAAAGAATAACAAACGGCTTATAAAGCCCCCTATGAAATGTCGTGAAAATTTCGTTTAATCCTTTTAAAGAAAGATCTTTAACATCCGGGTTGTCAATAACGTAAAACTGGTCATCCCAGTTTGTAAACCCATTGTTAAGCGACGGAGAAAAAGAAAAAAACGCGCAGATAAGAACCAGGAATATCAGGGCTATCGGCTTAATTTCCAGCATCACTATTAAAGGTAATGGTAGAGATCATCAGGTCAACAAGGTCCGGCGAAAAAGCCATCGCCGATTCAAAAGCAGTTAAAAACATAAAAGTATATAATCTATTTTCCCGCAGAACAGCTACGCCTTCATACACTATATTTTTAACACAAGAAACCCGTAATTTCCTTGCCGGCAGGCCCAAAAGCTCAGTCGAGCTTACCCTTAAACTGTCATTGTTATAAGTTACTATTAAATCACTATAGGGCACTGTCATACAATCCGAAGCCGTCATTTGCAAACAAGATTCTATATTCTGCCGCGGGAGGCATTCATTAACAGACACGTTTACCGCCGGTATTTCTGAAGTTTGATCATTAAGATTTACCACTCCGGTCCAGGTATCAAAAAAATCCGCTTCCCAGAGGCGCCGCGGCATATCGGGATTACGGCTGCCTTCCCACTCTTTTATAAACGGTTGCCGGTCAGTAAGCGCCTTAAATTCAAATTCATATTTTTCATTCCTGTAAAGCTGCATTTGCCTTATCCTATATTGCTTGATCAAGGATACCATTTCGCTATTTCCCGTTTTTTGCGCTATATCAAACGCGTTCCGGCCGCTATTATCCTGGATCTTAATATCCCCGTCTCCTGCAAGCATCGCGCCTACCAGATTTAAATAACCTTTCTCGACCGCGTACATCAAAGGCGTAACGCCATCTTTATTCTTTACATTAATCGCCAATCCTTCCTTAACCAGTGCTTGGGCTTGGTCCGGATAACCGCCTTGAATAAACTGCGTTAACACGGTATTCCCATCCGCGTCCCTGGCATCTGTATCTGCCCCTGAATGTATCAATAACCACGCCATATTAAAATCGCCTTTTTTACCCATCTGTATTAACGCGGATAAGCCCTCATTATCTATTATGTTGACATCCAAACCTTTTTTCATTAATAAAACCGGGATCTCGCTTGCGCCTGATTGAAGCGCCGCCATCAACACCGTAGAACCGGTATTATCTCTGGCGTTTATATCCGCGCCATTGCTAATCAGAAACTTCGCCAAATCCGCGTATCCAAACTCCGGCCTTTTTACAACGTGCATCAACACCGTAGCGCCGTCATCCGCCTTTGCGTTAACATCCGCGCCTTTTTCTATCAGCAACTTTGCCAAATTCAAAGAATCAGCAGAATAATCCTTTTGCATAGCCACCATTAACACTGTCAAACCGTTATTTTCCTGCGCGCGGACATCCGCCTTATTTTTGATCAATAAATTTATCATATCGAAATAAACCGCGCTGCTATATTTTCTTTTAACCGCCTGCATTAACAGAGTCAAACCATCTTCATTTTGAAAATTAACATCCGCCCCAAAGGATATCAATAAATCAACTGTTTCTAAATACCCCTTTTTAACAGCCAGCGTCAACGCGGTTTGAGAATCTTTGCTTTTGGCGTTAACATAGGCGCCCTTAGCTATTAATAATTTTATTATTTGAGGGTTATCTCTGCGCACATTATCTTCTTCCATCAATATCTTTATTTTTGCCAAACCCGGAAACCCTCTTTGGACCGCCTGCATTAACACGGTATAACCTTCATTATTGCCGGCGTTTACATCAGCTCCTTTTGCCATTAAAAATTCCGAAACCTCTGGATAACCGCTTCTGACTACCCGCGCGAATAATGTATCGCCTGAAACATCCTTCGCGTTAATATCCGCGCCGTTTTTTATAGACTCATTTATTACGGCTATATAACTTTTCTCCGCGACAACATAAGCCTCTATCAAATAACCCAGCAAATTCTTTGCTCCTGTAGATAAACTAATAACATACCAGGTATCCAATCTACCTAACCACGAAGTAGGATCCGCGGATAGCGAGCGCACATGTACCAAAAAATACTCCATATCAAACTTACCATCAAAGTTAAAATCTCTCTTTACCGAACCAAAAGGGAAACCAAAATTAACAATTAGATCCATAGCGCCGTCAAAATTGGTATCAAATTCAGCGTATTCATAATTCTCGCCTCTTTTGGAAGCAAGCGGATTATCGCTATTGAACTTGATACTAAAATCTTTTTTACCGTCTGAATTTAAATCGTCCAGCGCGGCTTGCGCGCGGCCATAACAAAGGGCAGAAAAAACATATATAAACACAAAAATGATCAATGCCTTTTTTTTCATATTTATTCCCATTATAAAGTCAATAACAATTCCTTTGCTTTGCGCGCGGCAAATGTTTGAGGAGCAAGGCCTATCGCGTCACGCAGCAAATTTTTGCCTTCCTCGATTTTGCCCTGCTTTAAATAAATACAGCCGAGATAATACATCCTGACTGCCGCATATACCTTATTCGGTTCGTCAAATAGAAGTTTCTCAAGCATAACACGGCTTTCTTCATAATGCCCTTGAGAATATTTCAGAACAGCCATATTCCCCTGAATAGGATTAACAAACATCGGGATTTTGGAAGCCCGTTGGAATATGCTGATTTGATTCTCTTCAACCAATGCCCGAGCGTCTTCAAGCCGCTCAGCAAGCAATAAATTAGCGAGTTTATTATTATAATAAAGATAACAAAACAAACGGGGCAATTTCCGGGGATTAATTCCTTCAAGGATCAGTTGAGCCTGCTGCCATTGCCCTGAATAATATAGGCCGGCAGTTTTATTGATCAAAAGCATATTTTTATATGCCCTATGCGTCTCTTTTTGAATATCTTTTTCCAACTCGGAAAGAAAAAGCGAAACATCTCCGGATTCCAGAATTTTAATTACGGCCAGCGAACGGCGGTGCTTTCTAAAAACATCTAAAAAATCTAGCACCAGTTTAAAAACGGCCAAATTAAAAAAACACATCCAGGCAAAAAACCAGGAATTACTGATAAACGCCCAAATAAAAACAAAAAAGGCAAAAATGAAAAACAAAATATCTTTCCGGGTCATTTGCGCGGCCCTCTCAAAACCATAAGAAATTTAAATTCCGGTTACACCCTGACCTTAACCACTGTTTTCCTTACTAATTGTGTTTTTTTAAACGCTATGCCCGGAGCGTGAACATCACAGGGATACAAAACAGCCAGCATACGCGGCTTCATAACAAGAATGGTTGAACGGAAATATTTGTAAAATATAATATCCTTTTCGCCATCATATGGGACAACAGCCGTTAGATTATCCGAAGAAGTTACAGATATGGCCTCTTCTCCTTCCCAAATATATTGTAAATCTATGTATTTGCGATGAGCTTCAAAACGCGCAAGGCGTGCGGGCTTTGTACTGTTTACCTGATGGATAGCATAAACCTCTTTACCGAGTATTTCTTCTTTTTCAACATACCCCGCTGGTTTACCGGATAAAAAATTGCCATCCAGATTAATCAAATAAATAAGCCCTGCCTTGATTTTATCGGTTAGTATATTTTGAGTTACGATATCGCTGATTTTCCCGTAAATAGCCATTTGACTTACACCGCGAAAAATACTTAAACTTGAAAATTATTTAAATTCCCCAACAACGGATTATAATTTAAATTTATCGAACATCGCGCGCAATTCCACAGCCAGATCCGCGAGCGCCTGAGATGAAGCAGTAACCTGCCCTATAGAAGCAGTTTGTTCTTCGACAGTTGACGTTATCTCTTCAGTCGTATAAGAGGATTCTTTGGCATACGAGGTAATTTCGTTTAATGATTTTACTATGCGTTCTATCTCCACAACCCTTTCTTGCCCGATAACAGATATCTTATAAACAAAAGCCGAAGATTCCTTGGCTGTCTTGCTTATTTCGGTTAAGATCGCGGAGATATTAACTACCTGTAATTTTCCTTCCTGGACCTCTTTGGAACTGAGTTGTATCGTCTCTACCGCATGGTTAGTCCTGCTTTGTATAGACTTAACAATAGCGCCGATTTTCTTTACTGCTTCAGCTGAGCCTTCAGCGAGCTTTCTAACTTCTTCAGCGACTACCGCGAAACCTCTGCCGGCTTCCCCCGCCCTGGCCGCTTCAATTGCCGCGTTCAACGCTAGAAGATTCGTCTGGTCAGCGAAAAAATTTATCGTTTCAGTAATATCGCCGATCTGTTCCGACATTAACCCTAACTCGCTGATGATCTTCGTAGTCTCTAACACCGTATCGCTAAGCCGTTCTATTTTATTTACTGCCTCCCGCGCGCTGACTTTTGCCGACTCAGCGCTATTGCTGTTTTGTGTCACTGATTCACTGGCCGTTTGAGCGTCGGAAATAACTTCTTTAATGCTAAGAGATGAGTTTATCAAAACCTGATACGCCGCTTCTACGCGGTTAGTTTGCGCCATAGCGCCTTTACTGATCTGTTGAATGGCAGCAGCTATCTCCTGTGCGGCGCTATTTAATTGTTGGGTAGAAGCAGACATCTCCTGCGATGAATTAATAACCTGATTCGCGTTACCGCGGATTTGAATTACCAATGTTTGCATTGAATCGATCATCTTATTGAAAATGGCGCAAAGCTGGCCGATCTCATCTTGAGAAGTTATCTCAATTCTCTGGGAAAGGTCTCCGCTTCGGGAAGCCAGCCTTGCTCCGGATACAATAACTTCCGTAAGAGGTTTAAGCAATAACTTTTTTAACAGGAAAAATAGTAATAAGACTATCGCGATTATCCCTATCGCTGAAGCAACTATATTAAAATTGCGTACGGTTTCAACCCTGTCCCACGCGCCGGTCTCATCTAAATCCATTTGAATCGCGCCGAGAAACTTAACCTTCTCGTCATGGCATTTATAACACGCTTTTTCGCCTTTCACCGGCAATAAAATCGTAGAAATATGTTTATTTTTATCCCCCTTAATCTTATCATTAAGTGTTTTCCCATTTAAAACCTCATGGATATTAAAACCCGGCTGCGCAAAAGGTTTATTTATGCTGGAAAGATCACTACTTTTTCTTACTACTCCATTGGCGTCAATTATGGAAAGCTTACTAATTTCCTTGCCTATTGTTTTCACTGTATTTTGGACCGCTTCTTGCTCAGCCAATAACATCAAAGTTATTAATGACTCTGAGACAGTATGGCTGATTAAATTGCCATACTGCCTTATTTGCAATTCATTGGCCTTATTTATATATGAAATATTCAAATAACTAACTGCTCCTAAAACTAAAACCAGGCAAAAAGTGATCGAAAGAATAATTTTCGTGCCCAAACTCTTTTTAATTATTTCAAGCATTTAGCTCCTCCAATCACTCAAGGCCTTTAACAATTATGTACCAATCTAATATTACAGTCTATTTCCCCAGCGATGGATCGCCGTCATTAAATCTTACTTTGCTGTGTTTTCCGTCGCAAAAGGGTTTGTTTTTTGATTTTCCGCATCTGCATAACGTCATCCTATCTCTAGCCTCATACCGCGTGCCATCGGCAGACTCAAGCGCGATACCGCCTTTGGCCCAAATCGGACCGCTTGTTTTTGCCTGCGGGTCTTCAACCAATCCAAGCGAAGGCGCCATTTCCCGCTCAATCGGCTTTACTGTCTTATTATCCCAGGCCACCAGCCTTCCAGAAGTGCAATCGCAAGCTTCACGTATGGCCAGGTCTTTTGCCTTGACAGCCCCCCACGTTATTCTTAAACTTCCGGGAACGCGCAAAAATCACACATTAAGGTTACTTAATCAATCAGCACCAGGCCGAAATAATTGCCTTTACACCTTATTGAATCCAGCGTCTCAATAATAAAACCGTTATTGCGCGCTGTCGCGAACACATCTATCCCGCAAGCCTCCATTGACGGCCGGGCATTCTCGCCATGCCTGCATCTGCCCTTGAGGTTACATTGCGCGCACAGCATGCACGGGCCCTGAACCCATTGCCAGCGCTTTGTAATATCCGGCTAAAAAAGCCTCTTTCTCTAATTGCACAACCACCTTGGTCATATTTTCCAAGTCTTCGCTACGGCGATGGACGAGAATTGCTTTCTTATAACAATCCAGAATTTTTTGCGTTAGTTCCGGCGTGGGCGAATATGGCGGACAGGTAAGGCTTTCTCCGAAACCCGAACAACCAAACTGGCATTTATACCGCACCCAAGCCGCAATCTTAACGGTTTTGACATCTATAATTTTACTATCCCCCGCGCCAAATTTAATCGCTGACATCCTTAATTGTGCAATGGCCTTCCGATGCATCCCTTACGCTCCATTTTTTTATTTTTACATTTCCATTATACAGCTTCACGCTACAAACTCAACAAAAAAGCGTAACTACCTAAAAAACAAGGTAATTACGCCTAAATACAATAAAAAATAAATTGTGAGAACCACTCTTAAAACTTAAATACCGCGGGGAAAATTTGGAATTACCCACTATTATCACTTAACTGTTTTTAATAACATATAAATCAGCGCTGCCTAATTCCTGCCTTTTCTCAAGGTTATCCCGATAATAAAGCACCATATTCGCAAACTTTTTAACACCGCAATCCAAAGCAATACATCGTATATAAACTTTCTGTCTTTCTTTAAGATAAAGCGTGCACAATACATCCCACGGGAAAAACAAAACCTGAAAACTAAAGCAATCTACTTTTTCAATCTCATCCCATAAAATCCTTTTACGGCCCGGCACAATAATGCCGCTATGATCGATTAATATGAACCTTTTAGTATGATAAGCCCAAATAGTAAAACCGATATACGCGATAAAAACAATTATCAAAAATAACCCAAGCCCTCTTGCGGGCACAGGCATAATATGCTCAATCATGTAGGTGGCCGAACCTTCATAAATAATCATATGTAATCCCCACAAAAACGTAAAAAAAGAAATCAAAATTAATAATAAACACATCTTTTTATGCGGCTTGACCACTATCATACGCACCCTCTTTCTTGTTTTTTACTAAGGCAACTATCACTTTTAATAATTCTCACTTAGTCTTTAATTTGTGATTATACCACTAAATTCTTAAATTTAAAACTGATCTAATATCTTTTTCTTCCTTGATCATCAAAATATCCATGCATTTAAAATCACTTCAACAAAAAAGGCGTAACCGTGTTAATTTCTTCACAATTACGCCTAAATACAACAGGTTATAAAAACCGCCTCCGCCCGGAATTAACTTTGGAATTCCCTGTAGGCAGTAATAATCTGTTGGCCCGCGTTATATAAATCGAAAAACGGATGTTCCTTCTTCGTCACTTCCTGTTCTTTTACTTCAATCGAATACATTCCGTTTTTTGTAAGCACAATAAACCTGACATTTCCAGGGGAAGCATAAGGAAAATCCGGAGTCAAACCCATAAGTCGCGTAAGGCCCGACGCGATCGTCGCCATTTCGATTGCCGCTTTTGCGATGGGCTTATGTGATATCCCCCCTATATAACCTCCGACCCCTTGAGCATTGTTGCTTTGGAAATAAATACTGGCATCCCCCGCTGCCCCGGCAAGAACTATTGCTTTTTTTGAATCTGGCGATCGAGGAATAACAAATTCCATGGCTACGGCTTCAACCTTTGATTTCCCTATGTAAACAGGTTTAGTTACCTTTTTATTTAATGACTTATTAAACCATTGGCTTCTTACTTTATCGTAACTTATAGAAGCAGGCTTTTTCTCCTGGCCCTCGGCTATTGCTTTTTCTAGAAAAGACACCATCGCCAAGGCAACAATCATCCCAAATATTATCGGATTTAACTTTCTTTCCATTTCCCCTCCTTTGCCAAAACTGTCTCAAGCTTATCGCAAGATTAGTTCCGGTTTTCTTTTAGCCATTTTACATTCAATAATATATTATCAATACCTATACGCGTGGGAAGATGATAATCACTCTTTTTATTGACTTTTTACCGCCTAGGAAGAAAAACAAAAAAACGTGATTACCTGCTAATACAGGTAATCACGCCTAAATCATCCCGTTTCATTATTCTTATTCAACTGCATTTAAAAAGATACTATTATTTTTCACTCCTCCTCAAGAACAACAAAATGGCATTAATTCTTCTATTAACTGCCGCCGCAAATCTTCTTTATGACTTCTTGTTTTTCCATATCGATATCTTTAAAAAAGACAGCTATTAAATAAACCGGTATCTGTGCTACGCTTATTTTGTTACCTTGTCTTTCTTCGCTTCTGACCACTTGTCCGATACAAAGGATCGGTTCTTCACTATATAGCGAAGAGATATTAAATTCAAGTATTGCTCCTATAGGGAATTTTTCAGTAAAAGTAAATAACATGCCGGAGGCGCTTAAATTCTGCATCGTAGTCACTTCCCATCTGGCTGAGTTATCCGAATCCATGCCATCTTTAAATAGCCTAACCTTTACCGTACATATGCGCTTTACTCTTTTGTATTTTCTTTGTTCTGAAGGCGGCATCTTAGTATATTTTAATAGCTAGCAACAACGCTAAAATTTATGGGAAGAATAAAACAATCCCACTTCTTATCCCTGTTTTAATTATACCACTTCCTTTTCAAATTGGTAGGAAAAACTCACCTTTATTCCTGCGTTAAATCCATACGCGATAGGCGCTCTTTAACAATATTAATAAATCGCTCCTGAATCTCTTTCTTAATTTCTGAATTCTTAATTATTGTTTCCATTAACTTTAAACTCTTTTCAAATTTTTCATATCGAATTTTTATTGGTATATTTAAATAATCCGCCAACTTATCAAAATCATCTCTTTTTAGTGTATTCTTTTTGCCGTTAATAGATAAAGCGTAATCCTCTTCTTCTAAAATCACCAATTTTGAACAAACAATATCATAGGCTGGTGTTAAACGGATAGTTTCTTTGTCCTTGTATGCGATTGAATAATTTTTTAAATGCGCGTCTCCATTGCCGATAATAAAATTAAAAACAACTCTTTCAAAAAATAATTGCACATCATACCCCGGCGCTGCCGACATTTCCCTTAACTTACGCCCAATTTGCTCAACAGAACCTTTGTATTTATCTGCCGCTTCTAATATTTGAAAAAAATCTTCCTGATGAATTTTAGCTCCTGATTCCCTGTCAAATCTTTTCACAATATATGCCCGGCTTCCATCCCTTAAAGACAATAAACAATGCGGCGGAATATCTATTTTAAACTCTGTTGCAATATCCATACAACACTGCTCATTTTCAGGAATATTCGGAAAAGTTTGACTTTGCGGTTTTAAAATATATTCTCCGCCTTCAGCAACAGAAATTAACGAATTACTTTTCTTGTCAAGCTTCATGGATAATTTCGGTTGAACCCCGGAAATAGATAATTTCCCTGTCACTTGCTGCGCTTTATAGGAGACATCTTGCAAGCCAAATTCTATTATTGGCAATTCAGAAGTATTAAACATTTTTTTAATAAGTTTCTTATTCATTCCTAACTTCATCTCCCATCTTCCGAACAGTTACAGCGCCGATTGTATCTACATTCGTAGTACAAAGCAAAAGGCCAAATAAGTCAAGCCTATCGACCTTTTGTGTAGCAGTAACAATATCTAAATACCAGCCTTCAGGTAAAAGGCCTTTAAAAAAAGAAAATAACTCTTTAGATACATAAGGCTCTTGCCTAAGAGGCAATGATATCGAAATAGGTATATTCTTTTTTAAAAATTCTTTATTGTATTCAAAAATATATCCTTCTTTCGTTTCAGTGATATATCCGGCCAAATCTTTATTGTAAAAAACTTGTGCTTTTCTAAATTCTTCCATAATTCCGCATCGAATTTTAATTTTTATCTTTAAGTACAGATTTTATGTTCTCATCACGTACGAGCTCTAAATGAACTCCTAAAAAATCCAAAACTTGATTAAGCTTATCTAATCGAACAGTGGTTTTGCCTCCTTCAAGTTCTCTTAAAAAACGTAAACCTACTCCCACTCTTCTTGCGAAATCAACTTGAGTTAAACCCAGGTTCTTCCGCAAATTTTTAATCTGTATATTAATTGGTATCTTAGCCATAGTAATGAAACTATACCACCAATCGGGTATAATTACAAGTATTTTTTTGTTTTTTATACCCTATTGGGATTTAAAAAATACATATTGTACCTTAAAGGGTATATTTAATAAAATTATTTATTAAATAATCATTAATTTGTACCTCTTAGGGTATACTTAATACCCAAAAAACAAAAAAATTGCCTTATCACGGTTCTCACTCAAAATCTTTTGACGTTCCAAAGCGCCACATTAAACGCCGGGATAGGCCAGCCGTCACCTGTCTCAAAAAGCTGCCTTAGCTGCCATGACGGAACAGTCGCGTATGATTCTTTTGGAGGGAAAACAGGTTCAGAAATCATGCATGAGCACGCTACCATCGGCATTGACTTATCAAATGATCACCCAATATCTTTTACTTATGATGCTATCCTGGCGGCGGAGGACGGAAAACTGATAAATCCCTCCTCAGGTTTATCCGGGCTTGGGAATACCATCCAAAAAGATATGCTTTTTAACAATAAAGTAGAATGTTCCTCCTGCCATGATGTTCACGATACAAACCCCATATCCGAAGACGGGAAAATGCTTTTGAAACCGCGGGAAGCACGCTGTATTACGTGCCACGCGAATTAAAAACATTATAACCTGATTCTTAATTCCTAGATAAACCAGCTCATAGAAAAACAAAAAAAGCGTAATGGCCTGCGCATACAGTTAATTACGCCCAAATACAACAATTATTTCAACAAGTTACGTAAATCAGACATCTATTTCCAAGCTAAATTCATTAAAGGCTGAACGGTTAAGTCCAGCCCGAGAAAAATTATATTAACTTATTCTTTATTTTCTTCGCCTTAATTTCAGTAGCCCCAAAAGGCCTGTGCCTAATAATAACGATGAGGAGGGTTCGGGAATGGGAGATATTGGCGTAACCTCAAGCCTTGCTAAAGAAAAATGACAGTTGCTCCCGCCTTCCTCGTCGAAGCCAAAAAACATGCTGGTGAAAATATTATCAGGATGGGAATCCCTATTATATACATAACTGTCCAATTGATCTTTTTCAAATCTGTATACTCCCTCTTCGGATGATTCCGTATTAACGATCCATCCACGACTATTGGGAGTCCGGAAACCAGTCTTGAGGATCTCACCTGAGTAGAAAGAACGGAATTCCACCCACTCTAAATTAACTGGAGAATTAAAATTAATAAATACATATTCTGAATAAGTATAGGATGACCAAGCCAACGGGGGAGAATTCGAAGCCCAATCAATCTCACCATCGAGCCCGCCCCCCAAAATTCCTAAACCGCGTGTTCCTCGTTGAGTAAGCCCTGACTCCTGCCCATTGCCAGTCCATGCTGTTAAAGTAGCCGCGCCATTTAACAAACTCAATGATGGCCTATCCAAATTGCTCAGCTGGTCAGTTGTCGAGAACCCCCAAATATTGTCGACACCCTGGAAATGGTCTTCCGTAAGAAAGCTGATTAACATAGCGTAAGAAATGTGAAAATTGGCAAGTAAGAAAAATATCAAACAATATGATATTCGTAATTTTCTCATAGCTTCCTTTGGTTATTTTAAAGACAATAAGTTCCATCTGCCATCTATTATATTTACGAGCATTAATCATACCAATTTTGCAATTAACTCGATTATCATCAATTAGTTACGCTAACTTTAAACATTCTAGATCGTTAGGTGAAATAATTATTCCTGCTTTTTTAGTATTGTTATTTTTTATTGGATAGAGTGTTGATTTATGTAACCAAAACGGGGGAAAAGTTGTATTTTAAAGACAAACCGGCAGATATAATAAATAAAGGAATCTAAAAACCAGGGCAAGTCCACTGTCCCTAATTTCCCTATAACAAAATTTAAAAAATCGTTCAGTTCAAGCCTCTCCGCTGTAATTTATAAGACAACAGGCCTAACCACTCGTGAATAGCCAAAGAGCTTTGGTAAAAATTTTCCTCCGTAGGTATAAAATCTCTAAAGCTAAATTCATAGTAAGCATAAACATATCCCACGGGAATAGGAATAATTTCAACTTCTGGGAACTCCTTCTTGAATACCCAGTACGAGCGCATCATGTGCATGGCAGAAGTAACCAGGCCAATAGTAACACTCTTATCAATTACTCCCATCTTCCTAATTTCCCGAGCCTGTTCTTTTGTAGTATAAGATTTCTCTTCAATAATTATCTTGGACTGCAGGATTCCAGATTTGATCGCTAAATCCCGCATTACTGAGGCTTCGGAAACAGGCCCAGACCCACCTCCAGAGAGGATCAGTTTCCCGGCTTTGCTGTTCTTAAATGCCTCGAGGCCATTAAATAGCCGGGAGTACGTTTCCCCCGAGGGCTCAGGAGTCCTTTGAAAACTTCCTTTTGAACGTATTCCGCCTCCCAAAACAATAATAGCATCCATTCTTTCAAGATCAGGCTTCATAACAAGTTTATATTTTGGTTCCAAAGTAGACACCAGCAAACTTTCAACCGGCTGGATACTCAATAAAAACAAAATCAACAGAGATAAAAAACAAAAATACCATCCAATCAGCAACCATAAAGATTGACGTTTCACTTTACGCGTCAAAAACAAACCATAAACCAGAAAAAATAAAACCCAAATGATCGGCATTGCAATTAATTTTGGATACTCAAACATATTTTTTTACCCCTCATTCAAGAATAATCTTATCCAAAATAATAAAAACCCTCAACGATATATTCTATCATAGAGGGCTAAAATGTAAAACTCTAGTTGTAAATAACTTCTTCTACTGAGTTAAAGTTCCCTATTCGCTATAGGTGCAAAATAGGCGCAGGTATAATATGATTTCGGCAGTATGATTTAATTTGTTACGGATTAAGGAATTAAGAAAGAGGAAAATTTAAATGCCGAGGGAGGGAATCGGACCCCCCACGCCGGCCTTTTCAGGGCCGCGCTCTACCACTGAGCTACCTCGGCTAAACAACTTATTAGTGAATTCTCCGGGAACCAGTCCAGAATATCACTTATCTATTAATGGGCTCAAGAGAAAAACATCTATGCTGTATTATTTGCTATACATATTTCCGCTGTCACGGATAACTCAAATTGCTTCGCTCGCCTTTGGCTGTCCGCGATGACAGATTAAAAACTTAGAATGTATAAATATTAGCACAAAATTCTTAAAAAGCAAGCCCCATTAGAAATATCTTTTACAAACGGTTAGCCACTAAATCAGTGTGAGCTTTCTGACAAAATAAAACTATCCGCGCTTATTTGATAAAACCTTGCCCGAAAAAGAAGGTACCGCCGCCAAATAAAACGCGAAAAGCAAAAAAATTATGTCTATAGGAGCAATAATTAAAAAAACTATCATTACGGCAATAAAATATTTAAATTTTTTGCCGCTGAATGCCCGCCTTAACCCGCTTAATTTTAAATATTTTATGTTTGAAACCATTAAAAAAGATAAAACTAATATTAATGACGCAAATATACCTTTTGCCGGCATCAACATATGCAGGACATGCACCAAAACAAATGCCGCTATAATGCCCCCGCTTGCGGTTATCGGCAAACCAAAAAAACAATCTGCTGATTTTTCTTTCGGAATAATATTATATTTAGCAAGCCTTAGCATACTACAAACCAGATATGTAAACAAAGCTAAATCAACCACAAAAAAACCGCCTTCCAGCGGCATAAAAACATAACACAAAACAGCCGGCGCGACCCCAAAACAAACTATATCAGCCAAAGAATCCAACTCTTTACCGAAATCAGTAGCAGCAAAATTTACCCTCGCAACCAGGCCGTCTATGCCATCAAAGATGACCGATAAAATTATCGCTAACGCGGCTAAAAAAATCCTGTTTTCTATTGAAAAGATTATCGACGCGAACCCACAAACAAGGCTGACACAAGTAATCACATTTGCTAAATTATTCATTTGGCTAAATCCCCCAATTTTGCGACCGTTAATAAAATTAAATTTACGCGCCGTCGATAATTTTAGTAAAGAGCTCCTGAGCAAGCCCCAAATTAGGCAAGTGATGTTTACGCGCGGAAATCCTCATCCTTACCGTGGAACGTGTCAACCGCAGCAGCCTGATATAAACCTGGCTTGAATTGTCCTTTAACTCCAGGTAACCTTTTGTTTTATCTTCTTGTTTTATCGTGCCTTTTGACGCCGCGACAGAAACAGCGGAATCCCAAAGGCTGTCATAAGGCTTATCGGTATCGCCTTGTATAGCATCTTTACTGGCCGCGTAAGCGCCAATTGCTCCTACCGCGCCTCCTATAATTAGCGGCGCGCAGCCGGAAAGGCATATAAAGATTAACGGAATTATAATAGCGCATATTGTTTTATTCATCCGTTGATTCCTCCGTATCAGATCCTTCATCGTCCGCCAGGATTCGTGGCAAGCTCACCCGGGATAACGCACCCCTTAAGAAGAATACCTGCCGGGGCATCACTTTATTACCTTTTTTGAAAACACTTTCATAAAACAAAAAATCGCGAGCCAAATAATTAACCCCCAAGACATAATCAAGAATATCCATCCGCTTATCTTCATCTTATATTCTCGGCTTGAATTAGTTTTCGCCTCCAGGCAACCTTAACCAAAAATGCCAAAATTAAAAATATCGCAGCCAACCCCAACCGCGTGCACAAAACATAAATTTTATCCGGCCCGGAAACATTTTTCATAAAGATTATAGGCAGCCACTCCTGCCAAAACCACATACCTAATATAATAAATAAAAACAAAGGCGTTATATATTTAATAATAAATTTATAAGCCCCGGGTACCCGCATATCAGCGCCCTTATGTATCTCATCCCAGGCTTTCCCCATACCAAAGGCCCACGCGAATAATATGGTTTCAATAGTGGCAAACAAAACCAGGAAAAAAGTCCCCCCCCAAAAATCCAATTCATCAACCACGCCGTTTTTTAAAAAAAATATCGCCGGCTGGCAAAGTATAAATGATACCACCGCGAATATTGCCACAGCCTTTTTCCTGCTTATATCAAATTCATCTTCCAAAAACGCGACTGCCGGCTGCGCCAAAGAAACCGAAGAAGTGATCCCCGCTAAAAATAATAAGAAAAACCAGAAAAAACCGAATATAGCCGCAAGCGGCAATTTATTTAAAACCAACGGCATTGTTACAAAACCCAGGTTAAACACCCCTGAACGGGCGATAGTTTGCATGTCCTGCGCGCCAAAGAAAACAAAAGCCGCGGGGATAACAATGCTCGCGCCCAATATTACCTCCGCTATTTCATTGGTAGTAGCCGCGGTTAAACCGGACAAAACAACATCATCTCCTTTGGATAAATAACTGGCGTAAGTAAGTATGACACCTATGCCTACGCTCAAAGTAAAAAAAATCTGCCCCGCCGCTTCAAGCCAGACTTTCGCGGATTTTAAAGCTGAAAAATCCGGATTCCATAAAAAACCGAAACCGTTTAATATATTCCAATCCGGCTTTGTTATATCCGGCGTCCCTAAAGTTATAACCCTGGCCATAAGAAAAACGCCAAAAACGAATAAGAGCGGCATTGCCCACTTGCACAAACGCTCTATTCCGCCTTTTATGCCGTAATATATTACCCCAATATTCAACATAAAAGTAATTAAGAAAAAAGAGTATGCCCAGCCTATGCCGTTAAAATACTGATTATGCTCCAGCCCCTGGAAACCTTTTAAGAAACTCTGCATCCCTGACTGGTCCGTCAAAACGCCGTATTTTCCCGTTAACGCGAAAAAACTATAAGCCAAAGTCCAGGATTCAATATAGCTATAGTATATAAATATAACTAAGGGGCCGAATATCCCGATAACACCGAAATACTTAATAAACCGGTTCTTTTGCCAAAGGCTGTGGAATATACCCGGAGCTGTGCCATGTTCAAAACCTCCGCCGTAACGGCCCAATGTCCATTCAATCCACATAAGAGGAATACCAAGCAAGAACAAAGAAATAAAATAAGGGATCATAAACGCCCCGCCTCCGTTAGCGGCGGCTTTCGCGGGAAACCTTAAAAAATTGCCCAGCCCGATCGCTGAACCTGCCACAGCCATAATTATTCCAAGGCGCGAACCCCAGCTATCCCGTTTCTTATTTGGCTTCATAAACCATCCTCTTCAAAACAACCACTGATCTTTTATGCGTAATTTGAAATTATTATATCCGCCTTAAAATTATTTTGCAATAATAATAATTTAAGGAAAATTCTTGCCTAATAAACTAAAAGGCATTAAAAAAACGGCAGCCCCAAATCTTTTACCACTATCCTGCCGCAATATTTGGCGCCCTTACCGGCTGCCATTCCCAGCTTTTTTGCCGCAAATGTTACCGTCTTGTTAGCCTTAACACAACAACCTAAAACCTCGCCTGTATTCGCGTCAAGCCCGGACGGAATATCAACCGATAAAACATAAGCATTCGAAAAATTGATCATATCTATCAAGTCGCGGCAGGTTCCTCTTACTTGCCCTTGCACACCTACGCCTAAAAGCGCGTCAATAATAAAATCCGCCCGTAAAACTCTTTTCTTTACAAAATCCAGGTTATTCTCATCAATCTCGAATATTTCCTGTTTCAGTTTTTTTAAAATACCTAAATTTAAGTTTGCCTCATTATAAACCTCGGAAACTTTGCCGGCTAAAAATATTTCCGGTTTTATCCCGCGGCTTAAAAGATGGCGGCTTGCCGCGAATCCATCCCCGCCGTTATTGCCTTTACCGCAAAGCGCGACTATCTTCGCTTTCCCTTTCAAGGTTTTTATTGCTTCTTCAGCCACAGCCCTGCCCGCGTTTTCCATAAGTAAAAGCACAGGCATGCCGAATAAATCCCGCGCTTTCAAATCTAATTCTTTAGCTTCGCGGCTTGAAATAAACCTATCGTTTTTTATTCCCATAAAAAAATCACCTCTTAGGTTTTCCCGATTCCGAAGAGCATATTTTCTTTAATCTGGTAAAAATATTTTTAGCGATCAATTCTTTGCCGTAAGCGCTCGGTGAGGATACTTTAATTTCAGTTTTATCCGCGCCTATTTTTTTAAAAAACAGCCCTACAGCAGTAGTATCCTGCTGCGACACATAAACCGCCACCATATTTTTCGGGACATCAATCGCGTAAATATACGAACCGGTTTCTTTTATGATATTCATTGTTTCGTTATAGCAAACTTGATATTCACAACTAAAAACTTCTTTTATAGCGTTATTACTGCTTTTCTCCAATTCTTTTGTAGAAACACCGATTATTCCTTTCGCGGTTTCTTTCACGCCGGCGCAGCCACTTGCTAAAACAACAAACAAAAACGCGCATATGAAAAAATATTTAAAACCTAAGCCCTGAAGACTGGATCTTGATACTTGATTCCTGAAACCTGAAGCTAAGAACTTGCAACTTTTCATAATAGTCTCTCCCTTTTATTCATTTATCAACTGTCTGATTTTATTTAAATTGCGCCTGGCCTCATCTTCCCCCCTCTTCACAAACTCCTGGCAGCGGGATAGCTCCAGCCAATGCAAACCAGCGGTGTCCGGATGTAAAATAACATCCGCAAGCAACCCTTCTTTTTGTATGATTTCCGACTGCATCACTTCAATACTGCTGAATATAATATCAATTATGTTTTCTTTAAATTTATTTTGGAAATAACCTTTTATGCCAAACCATTTGTTTTTATCAAAAAGCCCCTGGTTTACCGCGATCCCTTTTTCTATTTCCTTATGTTGGCGTAAAAAATCTTCTCTTGACGGCGTAACATTAACGGCAATTATCTTCTTGATCCCCATTTTGAATAAAATTTCGGTCGGCAAGGGATTGATCACTCCACCGTCAAGAAGAGCTTCTTCATTAAATTTAAACGGTTGAAAAACTCCCGGCATCGCGCAGCTTGCCATAACCGCGTCAACAACCAACCCCTTATCCAGAACCCTGGTTTCCTTGCTTTTTATATTACTGGCAATGATCTTTAAAGGCAGTTTCAGATCGCAAAATGTTTTATTGCCTAAATATTTCTTTAAAAAGCGGTATAACTTATTGCCCTTAATAAAATCCAAAGACGGAAATGTCAAATCAATAATACTCCATGTATATTTAGGATGTTTAAATTCTTCCTTCATGATCTTCAATATCTCGTCAGAACGCATGCCTGCCGCCCAAAAACTGGCGATCAGCGCGCCGATACTGGAACCGGATATTACGTCTATAGAGATGTTTTCTTCTTCAATTACTTTCAATACTCCTATATGGCAAAAGCCATACCCTACCCCTACGCCTAAAGCCAGCCCCAAAAGGCTGTCTCCTAATTGGCGGCTGATCCTTCTTATGATTTTGGCGTATTCTGAACCCGGAGCATCCAAAACCAGCCGATCAGAAGTATATAAATCTGTCTTCGGCAATGTGGCATAAATTTTATCATCTAATATATCACACTGCTGCTGACAGGTTAAATCAGAAAATTTATATTCATTGGTCAGTATTTTGATCTTCGATTCCTGGAACTGAAAATTCTTCTTTAACCTGCTGACAAGATTACGCGTTTTCTTTAAATCTACGGTTTCAGGGCTGGTCAATATGTGTATCAAATCAGACTGATTTAAAATGTTAAGAATGAACGGATCCATTGAAGACGGCAAATCTAAGATCACATAATGATAATCATTTATCAATAGGCTTAATATGCCCAATATTTTTTTCACGACTGAAGCTTCCTGGTTTTGATAAGCGATGCTGGCGACACCCACGCCAAAATCGCTTTGGGCGATAAACTCCTTCATTATCGCGGGCGGGTTATCGCTGATTTCAGACAAATTTATCGTTTTATAACCGGCACTTACTCCAAGTTTCTGCGCTAAATCGTGAAGAGATTCATCTTGAGAAATATCCACTATAATTACCGATTTATTGGTTTCTTTATGAAGGCTTAAGGCTAAATTAAGGGCATAAATACTTTTGCCGGCACGGGAATAAGAACTAAAAAGAGATACGATCGTGCTTTCAAACACGATCTTCTGATGCGCCGTCTTTGTTTTTAGGCGGCGTGAAAGTGTTTGGCTCAAATCAATAGCTAAATGCGGGATTTTTTTTAATATAAAATCAAAGTCCGGCTGCTTAATAACTAAAATAGCGGAATCATTTACCGCCTGAGCGGTGACAGAATGGCTATCGCCGGTTAAAAGCGAAATTATCCCGAAATATTTGCCCCTATGCAAATATTCCAGAACAACATCTTTGCCATATTTATCCTGGGTGTAAAGCACAACCCTGCCCAAAACAACGCAATAAAACGCGTCCGCGGGATCGCCTTGTTTATATATAAATTGATTTTTATCGCATTCAATGATACCGACGCGTTCCTTTATTACACTAGTTTCTTCTTTGGGTAAATTAGCGAATAAAGGAATCTGCTGTAATATTAAATCTTTATTTAATTTCATTTTAATCGATTTTAACGGAATATCCTTATTAATTAAGCGTTATAGTTGACGATTCCGTTTCCAGCATTCCCGTCTTACAAACAACTGCTAACTTTTCCGCGCTTTTCCTGGCCGTGCGATTATACGTATTATAATCTACTTCAATAAGCCCAAAACGCGGCCGAAACCCTTTATCCCATTCAAAATTATCTATCAACGACCAATAAAGATAACCTATCACATTTACGCCGTTATCAATAGAATAAGCGGCGCTTTCCAAATGTTTTCGGATAAATTCCCATCGTAGTTCATCGTTACCGGTGCAAATCCCGTTTTCTGTAATAAATATCGGCAGGTTATATTTTTTCAGGCTAAGCAACAACTGAGACAACCCTTGCGGATAAATGTCCCAACCCATATCATTTCTTTTAAGAGAATCATGGTTCTCTTCGCAGGTATCATATAATAAATTACTGATGCCCCAGCCTTTAACATTCACAACCGTCCTGGAATAATAATTAAGGCCGATAAAATCAAGAGCGTTATGGCGCATTAACCTTTCCAGAAAAGAGCGGTTATAAATTTTGTCTCTCAGGTAAACCGCCAACCGGTTCCTTAAAGTTTTCCGGCAGCTGGTAAAAGCCTGCATATTCATAGCCACACTTACGGATGGCGGAGAAAACCCCTTATTTTTATGAATATCATGTATCAGGCTATACGCCTTTATATGAGAAAGCGCCATATTCTCCTGTACACAAATCGCCTTTAAAATCGATTTTTGCTGAGGAGGCCATGCCCCTAATATATAAGAATAATATATATAAACCGAAGGTTCGTTTATCGTTACCCAGTAACGCACACTATCACCTAATGCTTCGACAATATTGCGCGCGTAACGCGAAAAATAAAAAGACGATTTCTTATTTAACCAGCCGCCTAACCCGGCAAACCACAAAGGATTAGTAAAATGATGCAAAGTCACAACCGGTTCAATATTACGCTCTCTCAAAGCCGCTATTACGTCTTTATAATGCTTGATCTCTACTGAAGAAAATTGCCCTTCTGACGGCTCAATACGGCTCCATTCAATTGACAAACGGTGCGCGTTATGATTAAGCGATTTAGCCAAATCAAAATCCTGGTTGTAAAGTTCATAATGGCGGCAGGCATTGGCGGATACATCTTTTAACTTTGCTTCCTGTTCCCATTGCCACCAGTCGCAATTATTGTTGCCGCCTTCGACTTGATAGGACGAGGTCGCAGCACCCCATAGGAAATTTCGCGGAAATTTAATCATAATAGGCATTATTATAACATCTCAAAATAAAAATCCCAGAGAAATATTATGAATATCTATCTGGGATTTTTAATAATTTATAATCGTAACCAAACTTTAATACAAAGGGCTATCTTTTTTTAACGGGCAACGCGATCTTTTTTGAAACTGCGGTATCAATAGCTTCCGGCACAGCCATAGCGCTCAGATGGCTGCTCAGTAAAGCCCAAGTCTTAGCTCCAACCACACCGTCCGCGTTAAGATTATTCGCTTTCTGAAAATCTTCAATCGACTTTTTAGTCTTCGGCCCTGCTTTACCGTCAACAATACCGGTGTAATACCCCGCATTTTTTAACGCGGTCTGAATTTCAGTAGCCGAAGGCTTATACGGGCCGGATGGCGGCAAAGGTTCTAATTTACCCTCAGAAGACACCACAGCTTGAGTTGTAGAAACCGCTGCTTCCGGATTTTTCTGTTCAGATGCCAACTTCGGATCTGTGCTCATCAAATTTAAAGCCTCCATTGACATCGGCTCCTGCCTGAGCTCTTCAGAAACCTGCTGTTTTTTTCCGCAACCCAGCAAATAAACCGCGCTTATTACTGCCAAAACGACAAAACCTGTTCTCTTTATCACTCTATTTCACCTCCTCTACAAAAAAATTTTACATATTCTAAATTATTGTAATACTTATTCTCAAAAAATCAACAAAATAATAGCCCGGGCCCCACTTCTATTTCTCAACCGTTTTCATCTCTAAAATCCTGTCTACGCGAAAAACTCTTTCCTCATTACGTTCCAGGCAAAAGGCAGCAACGCCTATAAAAGGTTTATTGCGATAAGTCTTCTCTCCGACATCAACAGGCCTGATTATACGGCGTGATTTTTCATCGCTAGATTTTAAATACAATATTTCAAGGCAAAATTCCTCTTTTATCGCCTGCCTGATAATCTTTAATTTATCATCAAAAGGCATGTCCCTGTCTGATAAATCATATTGGCGCCCGGTAATAAAACGCACAATGCGCCAATCCATAAAAATATCGGATTTCTTGACCGGCTTATTCAGGACAATCCCCCCAAAAGACGTGCATCTGCTAAGCGCCACATAAGTCTGGCCGTGCGCGAAAGCACCCCTTCCCATATCGATAATAACCCTGTCAAAAGTTTTCCCCTGGCTTTTATGAATAGTAACCGCCCAGGCTAGCTTTAGGGGATATTGCGTAAACGAACCTATAATCTCACTTCCAATCGTATAAGTATTTTCATCAAAATTAAAATGAAATATTTCCCAGGTGTAAGGTAAAACCTCTTGCGTCTTTCCATCCGGGAACCTCACAAAGATGGAATCCGCGCCTTTTTCGCTATTAGATTTGATACCGGTGATCTCTCCAATAGAACCATTAACCCAGCGTTTTTGCGCGTCATTATTCAGTAACATAACCTGAGCGCCCACGCAGGCACACAAATCATTATCGTTAGGATATGAATGTTCCTTAAAATCACCGTCGATTACCGCGTTATACCTGTAAACTTTTACCTTCAGGCTTTGAAGCCGGGCGGAATTAATTTCCGCGGCAGTTTGATTCGTAGTAGTCAAACACACGGTATAACCTTTCGCGCTATCCGCGGAGAATTCAGCTCCGACACGTTCATTCAACAAAGAAAGCCCTTTTTCAGTTATGGAATTATTCCGGATGGAGTTTAAAAGATCAATAAATACCTGGTCTTTCTGGCGATAAATCTTTTCCAGTTCGATAAATTCCATAAAAAAATCCATAAATACCGACGCGTCGAAAAAGTATTGGCTTTTATAATGCAGCTTAAAAATTTCTTTCTCTTTTCCGGTGACAACCGGAGGCAGCTGATACAAATCGCCGATAAATATCATCTGAATGCCGCCAAAAGCCACCTTGGATTTTTTGGCGTTCAAGCGCAAGAAACGGTCGACACAATCAAGTAAATCCGCCCGCACCATAGAGATTTCATCAATAATAATAGCGTCTATTTCCTTAAATATGCGCGTTTTCTTAGCGCTAAGCTTCTTGACCCTTTGAACAATTATGCCGGGCTTAAACCCAAAAAAAGAATGGATAGTTTCACCCTGTACATTGAGAGCGGCAACACCGGTAGGCGCAAGGACAACAATTTTTTTGCCGGTAACAGCGCGATAATAATCAAGAAGGGTGGATTTGCCTGTGCCGGCTTTTCCGGTAACGAATACGTTCTTTCGCGTATTCTCCATTAGATCAAGCGCTTTCTTGAATTGCGCGTTAATTTCTATTTTAGAGTATTGGCCCGTTCGGGGAACGGGCCCTACATTGTCATTCATAAATCAAACCCTTCTTATTTTTGGGAAAAAAACACCGACGGCAAGAAAGAATACAAGGCAGATGCTCCCGCTTAAAGTAACCGCGAAGGAAACGCCCCAGGCCTGAGACATGACTCCCTCTATCAAACTGCCAAAAGGCGCGATGCCGACAAATGTAAACAGAAACGCGCTCATAACTCTGCCTCTCAATTCATCGGGTACCAAAATCTGCAATGAATTATTTACCAAACTGATCGCCATAACAGTTGTCCATCCTAATACAACCATTATCACAAGAGACAAAACATATATTTTTGACAATGAAAATACGATCAATGCTATAGAAAAAACTATAAAAGAAATGATCATTAATTTACCTCTTTGCTTAAAATTTCCTAAACGCGCCAAAACCAACGCCGCTAAAAGCGCGCCTACACCGGAACTGGACATCAACATTCCCAAACCTTTAACCCCCACCTTTAATACGTCATTAGCAAATACCGGCATAAAAATCGCATAAGGGATCCCAAAGAGGCTGTTTACGCCCACAAGGATCATCAACACCAGCACAATACGATTATTAATAATGAACTTTAACCCCTCCGCCAGATCTTTGAGCATATCGGTTCTCTTATTATTTGTTTTAGGCAACTCATTATTTTTTATCAATAGCAGCGCTATTATTACCGCTATAAAACTTATCGCGTTTACATAAAAACAGCCGAACATTCCGACACTTAGTATGAGTATACTTGCTACGGCGGGGCCGATAATACGCGCGGAGTTAAACGCCGCTGAATTTAAAGCAATAGCATTAAGCAAATGTTCCTTGCCTGCTAATCTCACGACTACTGCCTGGCGCGCCGAGGCGTCAAACGCCATCACAACGCCATTTAACACGGAGATCAGCATTATTTGTTCCGGCGTCACTAATTTTAACTGCGTCAATACAGCTAACGCCAACGCGAGGACCATAAAAGCGCTTTGCGTAAATAACAATATTTTCCGGTTATCCACCTTATCCGCTATTACCCCCCCTATAAAAGAAAGGAAAAATATAGGCATCGCGCCCAGAAAACCCACCAGCCCTAACAATAATACTGAATTGGTCAAATGAAAAATCAACCAACTTTGGACAACGTTCTGTATCCACGTCCCTATTAAAGAAACAAACATGCCAAACCAATACAAACGGAAATTTTTAACTTTTAGGGAAGAAAACATATATTGCTTATTTTAAGCGACAATTTGCTTCTTAAGCGCCCGGATCTCATTATTGAGCTCCTCGACCCTTACGTCTATTTCCTGAATCCGCGCGATATATTCCTCTAAGGACTCATTATCGCGGTAACTGCGGGGATTTGAGACTGCTCGTGATTTAGCGGATTTTTCAAGATTAAGGCTGTCTTTTTCTTTTTTTAAATTATTTATTTTATCTTTAACCTGTAAATTAAGCGCTTTAATGTTTTTATCCTGTTCTCTGTGGGCTGATTCCTGAAGTTTGGCCTTATCCAAAACATCATCTTTACTGTCAAATGCCACCCTCTCTTTAGATACTTTATGCGGATTTAAACTCGAGCCGCTTTCTTTCTTCTCGAAATAATAATCAAAACCGCCTGAGAATTTCCTGACACTGCCGCCTTTTACTTCAAAAACCGTATTCGCCACTGAACGCACAAAATGAATATCGTGGCTGATAAATACCACCGTGCCTTCATAATCCGTTAATGCCTTGATCAACGCATCCACCGCGTCCACGTCAAGATGAGTAGTCGGCTCATCGAGTAAAAGCAAGTTCGGAGGTTTAATCAAAAGCTTAGCCAGGATAAGCCGGCTTTTTTCCCCTCCGGAAAGAACTTTTACCTTTTTATCCGCGTCATCTCCGGTAAACAAAAAAGCGCCCAAAATTGTACGGATTATCTCCTGAGACATAAAACCGGGGGCCGCGGTATATGCCTCCTCTAAAACAGTATTATCAGGATTCAAAACATCCATACGCGTTTGGGAAAAATAACCGATATCCACATTGTATCCGACTACCCGCTCCCCCGAATCAATATCGATAACTCCCGCCAATATCTTTAAAAGCGTGGACTTACCCGCCCCATTGTCACCCGCCAGGACCGCTTTCTCTCCCTGCGTTATTTCAAAGTCAAAATCCTTGTATACTTGTAAATCAGCGTAAGCTTTAGATATTTTATTCAGATTAATTACGCGATGGCCGCTGCGATGAGTGGCAGGGAAATGAAAACTTTTTATACTTTCCCCTACATCCAAAGGGACTATGATTTCTTCCATCTTCTCCAAAACCGTGCGTTTGGCCCGCACGGATTGCGCCTTATTCGGCTGAGCGTGAAAACGCGCGACAAAAGTTTCAAGTTGTTTACGTTTCTTTTCCTGTTCATTAAACTGCTTGATAAGAAACTTGCGTTTCTCCTCTTTTATCTGCTCATAATGCTCGTAATTACCCTGCACTTTGAATATAGAACCATTTTCCAGAATAAGGGTATAATTCGTAACCTCATTAAGAAACGCTTTATCGTGAGAAATCATCAAAAAAGTGCCTTTGAAGCCCGCCAGATAATCTTTAAGCCAGATAGCCGCGTTAAGGTCAAGATAATTCGTAGGTTCATCAAGCAATAACAGATCATAATGAATAGTAAGAAGCTTTGCCAACAAAGTGCGCATCTGCCATCCTCCGCTCATTTCAGTTATCGGACGGTTAAGATCGCGCTCTTTAAAACCCAACCCCATCAGGATCTTTTTTGCTTTATATTCCAACTCAAAAAAACCAAGAGTTTCCAATTCATGCAATACTTCACCGTACCGCATTGACCCCGCTTCATTTTTTGCCTCAAGCGCTTCTTTTTCATTTTTCAAGCGCATGATCAAATCATCTCCTTCGAGTAACTCCGATAAAACAGTATGCTCGGATTTAAAACCGGATTCCTGGGGAAGATAACCGATACGGGTATTTTTATTTATCGAAACCAAACCGGAAGAAGGTTCTGTTTCATTAAGAATGATGGAAAAAAACGTGCTCTTTCCCGCGCCGTTAGGCCCGATAAGCCCGATCTTCTCGCCTTGATTGATATTAAAAGAAAGATTATTAAAAAGTATCTTTTTGCCGTAATTTTTAGAAAGATTGTTTACAGTGATCATTATTGGTTCCTTCGGTTAAAAAGTTTAAAATTCTTTTTTATACTTTAATAAAATAGTATCATCCGGTTGTTGCTGGCTTCCTCCGGCAGGTTGGCCGCTTTGTTGTTTTATTTTTCTTTCCGCTTCGACTGAAACGGTATCGGTAACTTTTAATTCCGCTCCCACATCATATTGAGTAGCCGAAGGCTGCCCTTGAGTTTGTTGCTGTCCGACTCCATAAGTTACCCCTAATTTATCAGAAATAGGGCTTGTAGCTTTTATACTTTTTGATTCAGAGGTATATATTAATGAAACATCGCTTATACCCAATGATTTAGCGAAATTACTTGCTGAGCCGCCTAAAACAAAATAATCAATAAAATCCTTTATAACATTAATATTAATCTCACCGCCGGGAGTTGAACTTTTCAAATCCTGCCATCTGCGGCCCGTAGCCAGCATCAGCAATAAAGTATCCTTTGGCAAAAAAGGGTCCGAAGTAAGCCGTAAATCGGGATTATATACAGTGCCCTTAAAAACAATGTTTATTCTGACGCCTTCTATTACTGAATACCCTTTTAAATCAAAAATAGAATCCTTTAAATTTTCGGCCAGGATGATCCTGCCCCTTTCAAGCTGTATATCGGTTTTCTTTATGGTCAATACGCCTTGTTTTAAATCTATATTTCCTATAAGACATAATTTATTATTTATATTTTTTAAAACACAGTTTGCGGTAACAAAACACTCGGCTAATTTGAATTCCTTATAAAACCCCTCCTTTATCATAAACTCGCCGGTTATTTTTTTATCCAACCACGGGCCTTTTATATAAATATCCGGATTAACCGCTATTCCGCGGACATCGCGCAACACACTTATAGCCGGAAATAAAGCGGAAAGCCGCTTTAAATCGATAACACTGGCATATAGATTAAAATCCAGAGTTTTATCCTGATATACCCCTTGAAAAATTACGGGGCTTTCCCTGGATAATTCAAGCCTGCCATTGGTTATTTTTAAATTTATCCCCTCCACTTTTAAATTTGGGACGAAAAATTCTATTTCCTGGATTTGCGCTGAAATTTCCGGACTGATTGCTTTAAACTTATTTATCTTGATATCTTTAAATTTCGCGCCATGCAGCAAATTCCCTTCTGTTTTAGCTATGGACATATCTTGCGCATCAACGTACTTAGCAATCAATACCGGAGTAATTTTCTCAAGCGCTGACGTAGAAAGCAAAAGCCACGCGGCAAAACCAGATAAGATAAGAATTAAAACAAAAATAAAAAGAAAAACCCTCATTACCATCGCTTACACCACCCTCTATCTTATTTTTATAACACGAATCAGGCATTGTTTCAAGCGTTAAACTGCCTTTTTAGCAATAGCTTACGCTCCAGCAGGAAAATCGCTTTTTTACCCGTCATCGGTAGACATAGATAACTATCTGCGATTTTCAGTGCTTAGCAGGCATATCTATACTTTCCTACATCGAAATATCTAAATTTTCCCCACAAATCACGAAAAATCGGTTATAATAGTTTTAATACCCAAATTACACCTACGCGGTGTAGAGTAGTGCACATATACTATTTCTTCACCGCGTAGGTGTAAATAGGTAAAAACATATGACAAATCGCGCGAAAATCAGATTAGAAGGAATAGTTCAAGGCGTGGGTTTCCGGCCTTTTATCCACCGTTTAAGCGCTGAATTCGGCTTAAACGGCAGGGTAAAAAATACGTCTTTTGGCGTAGAAATAGAGATTGAAGGCGAAAACAAAAAGTTAACAGAATTTTACTATAGCCTGCGGAAAAACGTCCCTGCCTTGGCCAAAATCACGGATGCCTCTATTAAGTTCTTACCGCCGAAAGGATATAAAGATTTCCTTATCCAAGAGAGTAAAAAAAACCGTTCACAATCCACGTTGATCAGCCCGGACATCAGTATTTGCAATGACTGCGTAAAAGAGCTCTTGGCCCCTGAAGACAGAAGATATTTATATCCCTTTATCAATTGCACAAACTGCGGGCCAAGGTTCTCAATTATTAAAGATCTGCCTTACGGCCGCCATTTTACCACTATGCGGAAATTTAAACTCTGCTTTGATTGTAAATTCGAATTTGAGAATATCGGCGACAGGCGTTATCACGCCGAGCCCAATGCCTGCAAGATCTGCGGGCCGGTAATAGAATTATGGAATAACCAAGGAAAAAAAATACTGCAAGGCGCGTTTGCGATTGACAAAGCGGTTGAATTATTAAAACTCGGAGCTATTATCGCGATCAAAGGAATTGGCGGATTCCACATAGCCTGCGACGCCCAAAATACAGCGGCAATAAAAAAATTACGCAAACTTAAAAAGCGGCCGGCTAAGCCATTGGCGATAATGGCAAAAAATATTGAAGAGATCCATAAGATCTGTGAAGTATCCAATCTGGAAGCGGGCATCCTAAACAGCCCGGAACGCCCTATTGTTTTATTAAAGAAAAAAAAAGATTCGGGAATTACCGGCCTGCTTGCCCCGGAAAACAATTACCTTGGGGTAATGCTCGCTTTTACGCCTCTACATTATCTTTTATTTTTTTCTCCGCATGCTATTAAGCAAAAAGTAACCAAATTGGTGATGACCAGCGGCAATATCGCGGATGAACCTTTGGAATGGGATAATCATGAAGCAATAAGCAACTTAAAAAACATTTGCGGTTATTTCCTTGTTCACAACCGTGATATTTATAACAGAATAGACGACTCTATCGTGCAGGTAATAAATAATACGCCTGTAATTATCCGCCGGGGGCGGGGATACGCCCCGCTGCCTTTTATCACGGATAAAAACTTCAAAAATATCCTTGCCTGTGGAGGAGAGCTTAAAAACACCTTTTGCCTGACGAAAGGCAAATTCGCTTTTCTAAGCCAGTATATCGGAGACCTTAAAACCTACAAAACCTTTGAATTCTATAAAGAAGCTATCGGCCGTTTTACTAAACTTTTTGCGGTTAAACCTCAAATTATCGCCTCCGATTTACACCCGGATTATTTTTCCACAAAATACGCGCAGGAATCCGCCTTAAAACAAAATTCCCTCAAATGGATCAAAGTTCAGCATCACCACGCGCATGTCGCAGGAGTTATCGCGGAACACAGGATCACAGAGGAAGTTATCGGAATTTGTTTTGACGGGGCCGGCTACGGGCTAGACGGCCAAATCTGGGGCGGTGAAATTTTTACAGGGGGGCTGAAAAAGTTGACCCGGAAAGCGCATCTAAAATATGTGCCTCTTGCCGGCATGGATAAAGCCACAGAAGAACCCTATCGCATGGCAATAAGTTATTTGTATCAAATTTACGGAGAAGATATCTATAAATTAAAAATAGATCTTATGAAAAGGCATAAAGCTAATGTCAGAAACATCGTTACAAGTATCAAAACAGCCTCGCCTTTACTTACCTCCAGCGCCGGAAGGCTCTTTGATTCTGTTAGCGCATTATTAGGAATTTGTGATATAATAACCTATGAAGCAGAGGCCGCCATAGAATTGCAAATGCTGGCTGAAAAATCAAAAACAAAAGAATATTATATTTTTAAGATTGAGGAACAGGATAATCTCTTTATTATTGACGCGAGAAACGCCCTCCGCGGCATTATCGGCGATATCGAAAAAAAAATATCCAAAGAAACGATAGCGCGTAAATTTCATAACGGGCTGGCAAAAATTACCCTGGATACCTGCGGATTATTGCGCGAAGAAAGTAAAATTAACACGGTAGTTTTATCAGGCGGAGTTTTTCAAAATAAACTTTTTTCAGAAAGCTTGATCCCCTCCCTTGAAGCAGCGCGCTTTAAAGTTTATTACCATCAATTAGTCCCGAATAACGACGGCTCTATTTCCTTAGGCCAGGCAGCCATAGCAAACGAACAAATATGAGGTAAAAAAATATGTGCCTTGCGATACCAGCAAAAATCATAAGCATAAAAAATAAATTGGCCCAGGTCGACATCGCGGGAGTCAAGCGCCTTGCCGATATCCGCTTGCTTAAAGGCGCTCGTATCGGAGATTATATTTTAATCCACGCTGGCTTTGGCATTGAAAAAATAAGCCCGAAAGAAGCGAAAGAAACGCTTAAGATCTGGAAAGCTATAATATGAAATACATTGATGAATTTCAAGATAAAAAGATTGTAAGCAAGATCGCCGGCGCGATCAAAGAAATTAATCCTAACGAAGTAAATTTAATGGAAGTCTGCGGCACGCATACTATGTCTATTTTCAAAAGCGGGTTAAAAGCGCTTCTTCCCGCTTCCATACACCTTATATCGGGGCCCGGCTGCCCTGTATGCGTTACCGCGCAAAGCGATATTGACCAGATGATCGCCCTGGCAAAAATACCTAATCTGATATTGGCAACTTTCGGAGATATGCTTAGAGTGCCGGGAACAAAAAGCTCTTTAGAAAAAGAACGCGCGCAAGGTTACGACATAAGGATAGTTTATAGCCCGCTTGACTCACTTGAGATAGCCAGAGAAAACAAAAACAAAGAAGTGGTTTTCCTGGCAGTTGGCTTTGAAACAACCTCCCCTGCTATCGCGGCGGTTGTAAGCGACGCGAAAAAAGCGGATCTCAAGAACTTCTCTATTTATTCAAGCCATAAACTTGTCAATCCGGCAATCGAAGCGCTGCTCAACGCCCAGGAAATTAAACTGAACGGTTTCATATTACCCGGGCATGTATCTGCTATTATCGGCAGCCACGCCTATGAATTCATTACTAAAAAATACGCGATCCCTTGTGTTATCAGTGGTTTTGAACCTGTCGATATTCTAGAATCTATCTTAATGCTCTTAAAACAAATAGAGCGAAAAAAGCCTCAAGTCCAAATTCAATATAGCCGGGTGGTCCGCCCCAAAGGCAACCTTATCGCGCAAAAAATATTACGAAAGGTATTCAACACATGCGGCGCGGATTGGCGGGGATTAGGCTGTATTAAAGACAGCGGCTATACGCTAAACAATGATTACCGCGCTTTTGACGCCAAAAAGAAATTTGATCTGAAAATATCCGGTTCTAAAGAAATCAAAAATTGCCTTTGCGGAAAAGTACTGCGGGGAGTTACTGCTCCGCCGGAATGCAAACTATTTGCCAAAATATGCACCCCGGAAAACCCTTACGGGCCATGCATGGTTTCCAGTGAAGGCACATGCGCTGCATGGTATAAATACGGCAGACACGTCACAAGGTCACAAGAAAAAAACAACAATTAAAATGAAAACAGACAAAATACTTCTCGGCCACGGCAGCGGCGGCAAATTAATGCACACACTCCTTAATGATTTAGTAAGGACTCATTTCTCAAATCCCATCTTAAACAGATGCGATGACAGCGCGATTTTAAATCTTTCCGGAAAAATAGCATTTACCACAGATTCGTTTGTGGTTAACCCCCTATTCTTTCCCGGAGCCGACATCGGCAAATTAGCTGTCTGCGGAACAATTAACGACTTAGCGGTTATGGGCGCGAAGCCGCTCTATTTAACCTGCGCGTTTATTATTGAAGAAGGATTAGACATCTCCATTTTAGAAAGAATCATAAAATCAATGAAAAAAGCCGCCCATGAATGTAAAGTAACTATTGTAGGCGGCGATTTAAAAGTAGTCGAAATTAATGCCGCGGACAAAATATTCATTAATACAAGCGGCGTGGGAATAATTAAAAAACATATTAATATTTCAGCGAATAATGCCTCACCCGGAGACAATATAATTATTAACGGTTTTATCGGCGACCATGGAGCAGCGGTAATGTCTTCCAGGGAAGATTATAAATTAAAATCTTCTATTAAAAGCGACTGCGCCGGCTTAGGCGCGCTTATCCGGGAAATCCTCGCGGTGTCGGATAAAATTCATGTCCTGCGCGACCCTACCCGCGGCGGCGTAGCTACTACATTAAAAGAAATTGCCCTGCAATCCAAGGTAGGCATTGAAATACACGAAGATAGATTGCCGATAAGAAAAGAAGTAAAATCTTTCTGTGATATCTTGGGGATAGACCCTTTATACCTGGCCTGTGAAGGAAAAGTTTTAATCTTCGCGGGAGAAAATGACACAGGCAAAATATTAACCAAAATGCGCAAGAATATATACGGCAAACACGCGCAGGTAATCGGGCAAGTAGTAAAAGAGCATCCTTCAAACGTAGTCATGCGCACCAAGATCGGCTCCAGCCGCATAATAGACATGCTTAGCGGCGAACAACTCCCCCGGATTTGCTGACATATTTATATTTTCGCGAAAAAATCTAAAACCTTACCATATGCCCAAGCCAAAATATAAATATTACCGCTATCATATGAAGGATCCACCAACCTGGCTTAAACAGCAAGAACAACCGCATACCAGCCTCCTTAATTTTGCCTTATTCAGGTTTATTCCTTACAAAATTAACTCCGCAGCTTGCCCCCGCTGCTTCGCTTTGCGAAGCAAAGCGACGGGGGCGATTAAGCAAGGAGTAAACGTAAGTTATTCGTGCGAATTAATCCCGCGGCCTACGAAGTAAATTTTAGGGCAAAGCCCAAAAATTTACAAGTGCTTAGGCAAGGGATATCGTTTTTTATCCTAACTCATTATAGGATGTCTTTACTTCCATAAAATATTACCCAAAGTATATACTAAAGATAAAGCAAAAAGATGCGCCCACCACCAGCCCATATTCGGATATCTGAAAAATCGCCCTTTCGGGCCCATGTCCATATCCGACTTTAAAAATTCCAAGTCAAATAACGCTTTTCCTAACGCGAATTTGCCCCACAAAATAGCGATATCGGCTAACAATGTGCCGAGAAAAATACTCTTCAGATCCCAAGAACCTTCAAAATGAACAATAGAAAATTGTGCCATAGTTATTGTGCCGATTATAACCGAAAAACCGTTGAGAATATAAGCAATGGCAAGCGTCGGCCTGAAACAGAAAAAAAGCGGAATAAGAAAAACGCTTACTATCCCTAAAATAAAAGGGATAACGTAATCCATATCCTTCTGAAAAGGATGTATTCTGATATGCAAAAGCCAGCCGCCCAAAGCAAGAAAAAATAAACCGAACAGAAGCATAACTTTTATCGTTTCTTTCCTCTTCATATTTCCTCCTCTTCTAATTTCGCCTATTTCGCGCGCTTCTTTTATTCCCAAACCGCCGCGTAAACAGTATAGCGATAACCCTTAATTTATAAATTGGTTATTTACATTTTTTTCTGACTTTTTTCCACCAATCAAAACTAAAACGGCTCCGGGCAGAACATAATTTACACAGCGGCAAACAACTCCCCGGAATTTGCTGTCCGAAATTATTCTTTAGTAACAACATACGTCGCATTTACCCAATTTTCTCCTTCCGCCGGGTTAGATTGGATATCCAGAATCTTACCGCCTATTTTCTCAAGGAACAAGGCCATTTCTTCCTTTTTTATCGCGTGCATCTCCATAACAGAATAATTACTGCCATATTTTAATTTTACACATAACTCATAAAAAGTTGGAAAAAAATTTTGGATTACCTGCTTAATCTTCTCAAATCTTCCTGCACAAGAACTCGGCATTTGAAATACCAATACGCCATGCGCAACCAAAATTCTTATAAATTCTTCAATATACCGTTTGGAATACCGCGGCTCCATATGTTGCAAAACAATATTAGAATAAATAAAATTAAAACTATCGTTTTCAAATAAGCTAAGATCATTTGTTTCGTTCAAATAATATTTACATTTATCGGGATAGCGATTGAATTGCCGAGCCGACATTAACATCGACGGGGCAATATCAATGCCGCAAACTTCTTCAAAATAACACGCGAGTGCCTGGGTTAACCTCCCAACCCCACAGCCAAAATCAAGCGCTCTTTTATAATTAATTTGTACGGGAAGGCCCTTTAAATATTTTACAACTGAATTTATTTCTTCAATTCCTGATAAAAAAAATTCATTCACTTCCCATTTTCCTCCTTTTTTATCAGGGTCTGTAATGATTGCCCATAAAGGATCAATTTTCCCTAAAGCATCCCAGTTCTTTTTTAGCTTTTTTATATCCATTCTTTTACCCTTTAATATCCGCCAATTCCTATACTATTAACGGCTAATGAATGCTAAATTAAGCGTTTGATTAATTATACTATAATTAATCAAACACAACATAGATATTTCTAACAGGCAACTTGTAAAAAGTTGTTTAAAAAAAGCTATCGATAAACATACTGACCTGTTTCACGATCCCGTCTTTTCTTTTTTCCAGGGAATCGCTTAAACCTTCATCCCAAGACAGGTCTTCTACTTGTATACCTGCCACGTGAATTTTTTTTGTTTTCAATTTTAAAGTCTTGGACAACTCAAACAATCCGGTGAGATTAAGTTCATGAGTGGATATCGGGGATTCTTTCACATTATATTCTACATCCTTTAATTCAAAAAACCTGACTTCGCCGGCAGGTAACGACGCGTTGATAGCGTCAATAAGAAGAACTGTATTGTAATTACGCATTCTATGTATCAAATCAAAACTCGCTGTGCCGAAATTTAAATAATCCACTCCTTCTTTCTTATAAAATTTAAGGAGAGATTCCAGAATTACGATACCAATTCCGTCATCTCTCCTTAAAGTATTGCCGATACCTATTACAGCTATTTTTTTAGGCACTTCTTTTTTTAATTCTGGGCCCATGCGCTCCATTAACAAATTTTACGTCTAACATGTGCGTAGCGCATGATATACAAGGGTCATACGACCTGGCAAGCATCTCTAAATCTAAAGTAATTTCTTCCTGGGTTCTTTTGCCCAATAATTCCGGGACTATCTTGCGCATATCATCCTCGAGATTACCCATATTTTGGTTTGTCGGTATTACGCAATTTGCGGCTGTTAACTTAGCGTTTTCATCTATGCTATATTCATGGAACAATGAGCCTCTGGGCACTTCAACGCAGCCGACGCCTGTATTAGGTTTATACTTGACTTTCCCAACCTCGCTTCTCTTCGGCCACGAAGCCACAACAACCTTCTTTTCATCAAGCCCTTCTTTTAAAATCTTTTCCATAATAATGATCGATTCTTCAAGAAAATGCACCCATTCCACCAGCTGTGCCGCCGTATTCAGATAAGGATTATAGCAAGGCGCTTTTAAACCTATCTCTTCGGCTACCGCCTTAGCCTGCTTATTCAATTTAGCGTAATTATTATTAAATCTTGAAAGAGCGCCCACCGCGTAGGACTTACCGTTAATAGAGGCTATTTTTGCCTTTGAATGATCCACCACTGTTTCGGTAAACAACTTACGGTAATCGCTGTCTTTTGTTTTCATTTTACCGTTTACAACCAAATCTCCGTCATAAAGGGCATATTCCTCATCCGATGTCAACGACATATACTGAGTCGGCCTTTCAAATGAAGGGAATTTAAGCGTCTTGATTATCTTTACGGTTTCTGCCCCGTCTTTACGAGACTCAAGCATCAGCTTGTATAATTTCTCAAGCCCCTCTGTGGAAGGCAACTGCGTAAGCCCGCCGATAACATAACTGATAGGATGAATATGCCGGCCGGCTAAAACTTCACCGCCGTAATCACTCATCCTCTTCATCCTTAACGCCATCTCAATAACCGGCTTATGCGTTTTTATAAGAGGCACAATGCTTTTTACGCCTAAAAGATCCGGCGCGACCAATACATAAATATGAAGAATATGGCTATCCAGATGTTCCAAATAAAGCAGCAGTTTCCTTAACAAAACTGTCTGCTCAGAAGGCTTGATTTCCAAGGCAGCCTCGCCGGCTTTTATACTGGCTAAGCTATGCCCGCAAGCACAAATGCCGCAGATACGGCTGGTTATATGCTGCGCTTCCCAAATAGCCCGTCCCACGAGCATCGATTCAAAAAAACGCGGAGATTCTATAACCTGAAATTCACATTTAGTAAGATTACCATCCTTGACATCCACCACAATATTACCGTGGCCTTCCACCCTGGTTAAATAATGGACATCCACTTTAACATTCTTAGAATCTATTTTATTTGAATTCTTTGTCATATTTCTCCCCCATTGCATCATTATACAAAGTGAAATTTTGCAGTATTTCCTCTAATTTTAATCCGTATTTCAATAAAATTTCTTTTTGCCCGTTGGCCGCCGGATTATCCACAAGCCCTCTGCAACCATAACATCTGTTTCCGTTATTCACGCACCAGGAATTACATCCGGCTCTTGTAACAGTACCCATACACTCCTGGTCCTTTTCATAACGGCAGACATTCTCATTCATTTTACATTCCACGCAAACCGGATAATTAGGCACAACATAAGGTTTACCCAAAATTATGCATTTTAGAACGGAAATAATTTCCGGGATATACGGCGGGCAATTATTGATAAAATAATCCACTTTAATAACTTCATGCAAGGGCATTACCTTGATAGTATTTATATTATCGGCTTTATCGCCATAGACTCTCTTTTTGGCTATTTCCAAAGAAGTGCGGTTCTTAATACCGTTTACCCCCCCGATAGTAGCACAGGCGCCAAACGCCACTAAAACCTTTGCCTTCTCTCTGATCTGTTTTATACGCACGATATCGTTATCCGTAGAAATGCTGCCCTCAACAAAAGCAATATCATAGTCCTGCCCGTTTTCAGACATGATCTCACGAAAATTAACTATATCCACAAGCTCTGTTAAATCAAGCAGAGTCCCGCCCATATTGGCAAATTGAAGTTGGCACCCCTCGCAATCGGTAAAATCAAAAAATGCCACTTTGGGTTTAGATTGCTTTTTCATGACATTCTCCTTTAAAATTATTTAATTGCTTATATGTAAAAACCGGGCCGCTCTGGCAGACATACATCCCCTCTATCTGGCAATGCCCGCATTTTCCTAAACCACACCTCATCCTTCTTTCCAAAGAAACTATTATCTGATGCTCGGGTATTTTTTTCTCAAGAAGCTTTACAATAACAAATTTGTACATAATCGGAGGGCCGACTACCACCCCGTATGTCCGTAACGGATTTATATCTACCCCGGGAATGAGATTAGTAATTAAACCGACATTGCCTTTCCAATCGGGATCCGCCTTATCTACCGTGCAACTTGATTTTATTTCTGACCTCTTCATCCAATCGTTAAACTCTTCCTTAAACAACATATCTTTCGGAGTTTTACAACCCAGCAGTATCTGCACATTGCCAAAATCATTCCGATGATACGTAATATACCTGATCAAAGACCGCAGAGGGACAATGCCAAGCCCGCCGGCTACTATCACCACATCAAAACCAAACATATTATCAATAGGAAAACCTTTCCCAAACGGGCCGCGTATCCCGACAATATCCCCCTTGCCGAGGCTATGCAATTTATTGGTAAAAACGCCCGCGTTTCTGACCGTCAGTTCGAAATAACCTTTATCCGTAGGAGAAGAACAAACAGAAATAGGCGCTTCCGTAAACCCGAATATCGAAACCATCACAAACTGGCCGGGTTCATGCGATAAATTAATCTTATCTTCAAGCTCAAAACGAAAAAACTTTTCCTTATCCGTAAGCATATATGCCTCGGTTATCTTAGCCTTCATCGGCTTATACGGAGAAGTTTTCATCTTTTCCAGAAGTATCTCTCTATCAATCATTTTAATTCTCCTTAATGAGTCCCCGCTGCTTCGCTTTGCGAAGCAAAGCGACGGGGGCGAATTAATCCCGCAGCGTATTCGGAAAATATCGAAGAGATTTTCCGAATGTTTACGCAAGGGGTACCATATCATCTCGTTTTGCCTTATTCCTTACAAAATCAACTCCGCATCTTGCCCCCGCTGCTTCGCTTTGCGAAGCAAAGCGACGGGGACGATTAAGCAAGGAGCAAACGTAAGTTTTTCGTTCGAATATTTTATTTATCCTTATGCCAGCGCGTTTTCGCTTAAAAGCGCGTTTACCGTATCAATAAGATTTATTTCAGCCATACAAGTCCTGGTGCACCTTCCGCATCCGGTACAAAAATATCTGTTAAATTTATCCACCGGATATTTAAATTTTCTGTAATACCTGTGCCTCTGCCTGGCATCCCTGCCTTTTCTAAAGTCTTCTCCTCCGGCCACCTTAGCAAAATCATCCATTTGGCAGGAATTCCAAATACGGTGCCTTATGCCTTCATTAAAAGAAAGATCCATCTCGTCATTTACGTCAAAACAATAACAAGTCGGGCACACAGCAGTGCAATTGCCGCAGGCGACACAACGCTTCCCGACATCTTTCCAGACATCCGAAGCAAACTTTTTATCAAAAGCGTCATACACTTTAGCTAACGGGGCAACAAATTCCTCTTTAAATATTTTTTTCTTCGCTTCTCTGGCTTCTTCCAAAGCGCGCATATCTTTTTCATCCGCTTCTTTGATATAGCTCAATTTAGTAATTAATCTTTCGCCTTTTTCAGAATTTATATGCAGGATAAATTTCTTGCCGATATCCACCATCATTAGATCATATCCGCCGCGCGGAACATGGTTGCCCATTGACGCGCAATTCGCGTGGTTATCGCAATACTTAAGGCACTCTATGCCTATAATAGTCATTTTATCTTTTCTATTCAGGTAATTCGGGTCCTCCGGCGCCTCGCGAAACACGATATCCATGCACTGAATACCCGCGATATCACAGGTATGCACGGCAAACAGGATAAACTCCTCAAATTCTTCTATCGCTTTCGAGGTCTGAAACGGAGCAACCTTAAACTTCAATAATTTTTCTTTCTGAGGGAAATAATATTTCTTGGGTGGCAGGATCGTGGAAATATAATCAAAACAAATTTTGCTTACATCTTTAACTTGCCTGAAAACAAAAAGGTTCTCTTTTTTCTTCGGCGCGTAAAGCTTGGCTTTTTTCTTCAAATGTTCAAGCCACTTATTCATATCTTCCTTATTTATTGCCGCGTATTTCACTTTTTCCCTCCAATTGCTGGATTTCTTATTTAAAATCTAACCTTGTAATCTCCAATTCCGGGCCGTAAGGAACTCTAATTATTTCCAAATCAAGAGATTCCCATTTTGTTCCAAAAGATTCCTCTTTGTAATGCGCCCTAAGATGCTCTTCACTTATCCCTCCAAAATCCGAAAGGGCTATGCATATCTTTGTAATTTTCTTAGAAGACGCTTTTTCTTCACTATCAAGATATTTGAATATGTTTTCTAAAAGGTGTGTTTCGTGCATTGTCGTCTGTAAAATAACAGCCTTACCGCCATAATATTAAGATTAAACTGTTTGCTCGTGAATTTTATCACTAACTCCCGTAAAAAAACTTAATTTAAGTTTACTCTATTTATTTATTTTGTCAAGGAATTTAATTAAACTGCCTTTTTTCTTCCAGAGGCGGTTTTACGCGCCGCGTAACTGCGGGACCGCCTGCCTTGCTTGTATCCGCTTGTTTTTTCAAAAGGCTTTCTAACCCGAAAGCCCCTCGCTTTGACTTTTTCCGAAGTACTTTGAATTTTATTCTCGCGTTGTATTTCTGTCGTAGAAAGAGCAGAGCTGACATTAATATCCCTTCCCATAAAGTCCTTCCCGTCCAAAGCGTTTATCGCGTTTTGCGCTTCCTGCTCATCCGGCATCTCCACAAAACCAAAGCCTCTTGATTTATGGCCTTTTTTATTCATCACGATCGCGGCAGCCGCGACGTTTCCAAACTTTTTAAAAACTTTCTTTAGATCATCGTCTTTAGTATTGAACGCCAAATTCCCCACAAAAATATTCATTTAAGCCTCCTGCCGCAAATTATGCCACGATTATTTCATTCTCCTAAAGACCGTCGTAGCGCCATTCATCTCTCTTATAACAAATTCATTGGGCCTTACTTTCAATACAGGATTTATATCTTCCTGCCCGGGTTTATCATCATAGGCCCATACAATATTATTATCCCGTAAAGACCATTTCCCAAAGTTACATTTACTCACTCGCCAAGTCCCGTCGGAGGATAAAGTTATTTTACCCACCTGTGACGAATCCCATGCGCCTATAAAATAGTTTTCATTATAACTGTCATATTTTTGTGAACAAGAACAAATGACGCAAGCAGCCGCGATAATAAATAAGGTTAAAATAAATTTAGTTTTCATAATTTTCTCCTAAAAATATACAAGTGGTATAAATTATATCACACGCCGATAGTATAACAATAACTCTTCTTGGTTTTATCTCTCATACCAGACTGATACAGGCTCCTTTTTTGCCGCGTTTATTGCGCGGATGCGCGGCTGCATAAGCAAGGGACACCTTAACGATATCGCGCCGGCTCATGCACTCAGTGACAAAATCAGCGCCCGCTGAAAGATAAAGCGGCCGGCTTTTCTTAGAGGGACGTATTCCGTAACGTGCCGGATCATCATCTATATCGGTACCGAAGAAAAGATGCAGTTTTTGGCCGGCGGAATTCCCGATTATCCTTATCCCCAGCCGTTTCAGGAAATCAAGCGTTTCCAAACAAGACTTTTTATTCTGTCCGGGAAGGCCATACAAAGTAAACACCTCAGCCTCCATGCCTAAAAATTGAGTAGCCCTGACTATCTTTTCAAAATATCCCAAATCTATGGGTTTACGTAAAACCTTATTTACTGCCGGGTCAGCTGACTCAAGCCCATAGGCAATATGGGTGACTCCTGCTTTTGCCATAAGCGCTAAAAGCGGCGTGTTTATAAGGTCAACGCGGGTTTCACACCATATCTCAATTTTCCAACGCCTCTTAATGATACCGCGCATGATCGCCATAACCCTTTTTTTATCGTAAGTAAACGAAGGGTCGGCAAAGAAAAACCGTTTAATGCCGGCTTTCACGCAGATAGACATATCGGAAAGCACCCTCCCCGGAGAATGCGCCCGGACGCTATGACGGAAAGCGCGCGGCGTATAGCAAAAAGCGCAATTAAAACAACATCCGCGGGATGTCAACATCGCGGCACCTTTATGCTGGCGAAGATCAAACACGCCATTCGCGTAAGGCGAAGGCAATGTATCAAGATCCTTAACGAGGAAAGCGGCTTTCGTTTCAATCACTAGGTCATCGCGCATAAAAACAATGCCTTTTACCTTCGCCGGATCAGAATTTCGAACCACGCACTTTACCAGGTCCGGCCATGCAACTTCTCCCTCCCCGCGCATAATAACATCCACATCAGGCATCTGGCGCAACGCTTCTTTCGGCATAAAGGTTGCCTGCGGCCCTCCGATAACTACCACAATATCCGGGCTGACCGTTTTAACCAACCTTGCCAGTTGCAACGCCAATTCTATATTCACCTGATACACAGAGAAACCGACAAGCAAAGGCTTATACTCACTGACAAAATCCGCTACCTCCCGGCCGGTACGCTTCGTAACAACATCGATCTCAGCCACCACACCCTCTACTCCGCAAGCCTTGAGGCTGGCGGCAATATAGCCGAGTGAAATAGGGAACAGATCCCCGCCCGAAGGCGGAAGATTATACAATATTACTTTAGGCGTCATAAGAATTTAAGAAAACCAAGTAGATTGTGCTTCTTTTACAATCCATTCATTATTTTCCCATACGACATGATAAATATATCCTCCGGCCGCCAATAAGCCAAAATATATTCCTCCGCTTACTTCCACCTCCGCGTCATTTATCCATATAATATTTTTCACTTGGCAGATTTTCCCTTTTAAACCTGTTTCTGCATCTTCAACACTCGCGTTAAATTTACACTGAGAAACTTTCTTCACGGCAAGATTCAGCCCTTGAAACCGTTTCAGGAAATCATCCGTTGGGTCACTCTCTAAAACGGGGTCCCCCACGGAAACAAAACAAACCTCAATATCCTGCGGCAAGCCGAAAGGATTTTGTTCATATTGATAGCGAAGAACAGCCGTTTTAATCGCGTCTTCCTGAATGGCCCGGACAATAGCGTTTACGCCGGAATCATTGTATTTTTTAAAATAACTTTTCAGATAATCCTCCAGCTCTTGAATGGGCTTTCCGGGACAACTTAACCCGCCGGAAGTAAAAACAGTGTATTTATCGGTTTCAATAAAAAGAGCCGGAGCTGAAACTGCCTCTGCGGATGAATGCAATTTAATCAATTGTTTATCAAAGTCCGCCCATTTGGACATATTCCATTTATTATGAAAATATAAAGTTAGGCCGAAAGATACGTTCGCGTACTGTTTATATTTTATTTCTTCTTTACATGTTATATACGGATTATCTATTATTAATGTGAATTCAGGGATATCTTCCGTAAACCTGGTAAAATGAAGATCAGATGTATATATTTTATATCTCCATCCCTGCGGTAAAACTGGTTCGAGTTTATACATATCTGAATTGCTTTCCTGCCTGAAATACCCTGAACTTTCTTCACTTAAAGCTGCTTTATTGTTAATACCAACACTCAAGACAAATAGCAACAAAATAATATATATATATTTACCGGTTTTATTTGCCACTCTAACCCCCTGCTTTTGTTTCTACAAACCCCTTAAAATCTCCGGCCTCAGCCTTACCTTGCCGTTAATGGCGGTTTTTAGAATATTTAACAACCGCATTTTATCTTTGGGAAACGTTCCTTCCAGGGCGAGATAGTTCGAAGCGTGATTCGAACGAAATATGGTTTTTCTAAGCTCTAACCCCCGGATAATTTCATAAGCCTCTTTCAACAGCTCTATAGAATTCAATTCCTTAAAGCCGCCGTTTCCGGCTTCTTGCGCCAATAATGTGCCGGGGACAATCATCAAAGAAAGAAACGACAGGTATCTTGGCTGCATCCTGTTTAAAGCTGTTATAGTGCCTTTTATATGTTCTTCGGAATATTTCTTTCCGCCTAAACCCAACAAAACAATAACGGAAGATTTTATACACGCGTTATCCGCCTTATTAACCGCCTCAACCATTTCTTCAACGCTGGAAGATTTGCCACAGCGATCCAATATCCCCTGGCTGCCGCTTTCCAGCCCCATATAAATAAGGCTTAGCTTATGTTCATATAACGCTGTTAGTTCATACCTACTTTTTAGCGTAATATTAAATCCATTAGCATAGCAAGAAACCCGGGAAAGACGCGGAAAAACCTGGCCCAGCTTTTCTAAGACAGGAACAAGCCTGTTATTGCCCAGGACAAGGGCATCGCCATCCATAAGAAAAACGCGCCGCGTATTCGGATGTAAAAAGGAATACTCATTAATATCCGCTATAATTTCTTCCTGGCTTTTAAAGCAAAATTTTTTATTCTTATACGCGCCGCAAAAACTACAGCTATTTGCCGAACACCCCAGTGTTACTTGCAAAAGAAAACTATCCGCTTCTGCCGGAGGCCTTATAACAGGTTCTACAATAGCCATAATAATTTACCTTTATTATAGGGAATGGTTCCTTGATTCTTGACTTATTTTATCATATAACTTTAGGAATGCACTTGTTTTTACCTGCGCTGATTACCGTAAATAAATATGTCACAAGAAAAAATATAATGAAAACGTTTTCTTAAATATCCCAAACGGCATTGATATCGTATGTTACAAATGCTATATTTTAATTAATACCAGTATTTTTTAATAAAGCCACGGAGAAAGGATTTGACTATAGGGAACAAATAATAGGAGTTTATATGAACAAAAAGTTAATTTCGCGATTAACTTGTCAAATATCTACTTATTTGAATAAATTTGTTTTCTCTTCCATACAAAATAAATTTACTTGTATTCCTGCCTCGGATTTCAGTCCTTCTTTCATTAATAACCGTAAAAAAAATCTCTCAAAGCATATAATTAAAACTATCGATAGTCCTCATAATTTAAAAATAAATGTATTCACGATAGATATAGATTATAACTTTCAACTGGTTTTTTTTAAGCTATTAATAATTACTTTAAAAAACATTTTATCTCAAAAAGGAGAAAAATCCTATGACAAGTAAAACTCTTCTGTCAAAGAGGCATGGATTCATTAACCAATTCTTGCCTGTATATGTATTTATCGCATTTTCTTTTTTAAGCCTTAACCCGGGAACTGAACTGGTTAAACCGACGCAAGCACAAACAGTAACGCATCCGTTTCTTATAGTCAAAGAAAGTGATTATCCTGCTCTCCAGGCAAAAACCGCTTCACTCCCCTGGAGCAAATGGAAAACCAATGCCATTTCCAAAAGTGCGCTGACTTACGATAGCGCGGCAAGCGACATTAGAAGCAAGGCTTTTAGAATGCGCGATATCGTCAGCGGCGGAGCACTCGCGTATATTCTTGAAACTGACGCGACAACACGCGCTACGTACAGAAACAGGGTTGTTGCCGCGCTGAAAAAGTGGGATCTTTTGGCAACTTTGGCTACAAGCGGCGATGGCAATGATTCTCATGGTTTTACAGGATCAGCGCTTTTAAATTCTGTTCTGGCTCTCGATATTATTTATAACGATATCAGTGCAGCCGATCGAACAGAAATTGAAACAAAAATCGGCAGGCTGTTTACCATAACAATAGTAAGAAACGGGGTAACTCAACTTTGGGTTAACAAAACCACTTGGAATCAAAACAACTCCGCAATGAAAGGAATTTGGGAGCTTTACAAAACCGGAACCACAACTCAGATTAGCGCCTATAAAGCTGCGCTTTATGCGGCTGTTAATCAGGATGGTTCGTATTCGGATGGCCCCGGATACGCCGGGCAAAGAATGGATTCTACTTTCAAAGAAGCAAAGGCGCATTTTCTTGATGTACTCGAATTCACAGGCAAAGACCACACCTTTTATTCAGATGACCGGTTAACTAAACTTTATGAGTGGATATATGGATATTCAATTACTCCGAGTAGAATTCAATCCTTTGTTTTGGGAGACGCGAGCACGGCAAGCATATTTTCAGTAATCGGAGCCGGGCGCTACAAGGCATATCGTTTTTATGGCGCCACAGAAACGCCCCTGGCAGCGCAATATGCCGCAAGGCTGCCTAATAGCAGCAACAACTCAGAAGGGCTGCTACTGCATTATGTGCTTAGCGGCGGAAAAAGTTTACCCGCTGCCGCAATACCAAAAAGCAGGATTTTTCCAAACGCGGGAGCATGGTTACTAGATGGCAGTCTCAACGACCTGTCTCTTGGCGGCGTATTGTGGAATCCCACAAAGGATGAGAATTTCCATATGCATTACGAAGTAAACGCTCTTGCTTTAGCTGCCTATGGGCAAACAGTTATACGAAATATCGGTGGCGCTTATAGTCGGGGAACAACTTGTGCCGCGGGCACCCCGAGATTAGAACATTACCAAATGAGTTACAATGCAAAAGAGAGCAATACTGTCCTTATAAATGGTGAAAACCATGTTTCTAAACACGGCGCAGGAATAACCGAAGCGATTACAACCGCGTCTTTTGATTACGCCAGCGGAGATTCAGGCACAGCCCTTGCGGCAAATCTTCCCAATCCTGCCAGCTGTTATACCTGCAGCCCTCAAGTAGTTAACTCTAAAAACCAGAACCCCGAACCTTCTAACCCAGCTAATGCGGGAAAACATATCAGAAATTTTGTATTTGTCCATCCGCAGGATGGTAAAAATGGATATTGGCTGCTTTTTGATGAAGTTACGCTTAATACTTCAGGCAAACCCGTGAATGTTTCGCTGCATCCCAATTCCGATACTGTTACCAGCAGCGTTGCTGAACTCGAATACAAATGGCAGATAACTGAAAACCTTGTCAGTGTTACAGGCGGCAGCACGGTTTATCTGAATATCTTTTTAGGCACTCCTCCCGACTTATCTGAAATTAAGGATGGGCCTATGGCAAGCGACATAAATTGCAATTTTTGGAGCAAATATCTTTATTCCACGTATAATACCACTTCAACTAAAAAGAATATCGTTACAGTTATTTTTCCCTCCGATGCGGCCCATATTAAAGCGCCAATGGCGCGTGTTACCGGCACAGGCTATAGCGGAGCCAATATTGACCTCGGCGCGGGCGTAACAGATACCGCTCTTGAATCTCAAGGCACAAGTTTAATAACCAATAGCGGAGTTTCTTTTAAAGGCCAGGCGGCATATTACAGAAATGACAACGGGAAAATTACTTCGTATTTCGTGAGAAAAGGCTCTTCATTTGATGATGGCTCAGCTTCCGAATACGGTTTTTCCTCCAATCTAAACATTTCGGTTTACCTCAAAGGCGCCGCCGGAAAGATTATTTCCCCGGGCGCGGAGGTTACTTTTTATTATCCGAATATAACATCCGTCCTGCTTAATGGGATTGCCGCCGCTCAACTAGGCAGCGGCACAGGATGGGTAAAAGTTACTGTTCCGGCGGGAACATATGATCTGGAATTAAAAACCGGGACTTTATCCACTGTCTCCACTCCCACATTCTCTCCCGCGGCAGGCACATACACCTCGACGCAAAATGTAACTATCTCAAGTGCAACTGCCGGCGCGACTATTTACTATACTCTTGACGGCACTGATCCCGCGTCAAGCGCGACCAGAGCCATATACGCATCTGCCATTGCTGTTTCTGCCACAAAAACTATAAAAGCAAAAGCGTTTAAAACCGGGATGAATCCCAGCGTAACATCACAGGCGACATACACAATTAATCTCTCAGCGGTAGCCGCCCCCGCCTTCTCTCCTGCCGGCGGAACTTACACTTCAGCGCAAAATGTAACAATTTCAACCGCAACCGCTGGCGCGACAATTCATTATACGATTAATGGCACTACACCTACTGAAGCTTCTCCCATATACTCAACAGCTATAGCAATATCCTCAACTACAACTTTAAAAGCCGGGGCCTGGAAAACCGGAATGACTCCCAGCGCTATTGCAAGCGCGGCGTACACAATAAACACCTCAGTCAATCTTGCTCCCAATCCAGGATTTGAATCCGCCCCTTCTTTAAATTATTTATATTACGGCACCGGCACATTCACCTGGGCGAGCGACTATTTCCACGCGGGAGCAAAATCTCTTAAAATCGTATCTTCTCAGGCCACAGGCGTGTTCGCCCGCTGGGTAAGTAAAGTAAGCAATATCGGCGCTGTCGCAGGCCAAACTTATATCGCCTCTGTCTGGATGAAAACAAGCGGCGTCACCCAATATGGAGAGCTGCTTATAAATTTCTGGGACTCCAACCAGGTTTACCTTAACAAATATTATATCTCCCCCCATGTAAGCGGCACAAGCAACTGGACTCAACTGACGGTTTCCGGCATAGCCCCGGCTAATACAAAATACGTCAGGGCTGAATTCAGGCTCTACGGCCCGGGTACGATTTGGGTGGATGATGTGCAGTTACAATAAAAAGAATAATGTATTTGAGCGCAATAATAAGGAGTAAACAATGCCTAAACATGAGAACCAGATCATGGGGAGATTGAAAAAAAGTGTCATGTGCATGACAATAGGAATTATTTTCATGCAGTTGACTGTTTTCGCGGCGAACGCTGAAAATGATACAACAAGTACATTGTCAACGACTAAAGTTTCTCTCCCCTGGAAACGCTTAATGACAGTTCAAGAATGGGAAACCTGGTTAGGCAGTTCAAGTATACCAAAAAACTACGCACCCCCATTGGGTCATAAAACCGGTTGGACTGAAGCAGAACTAAAAACCAGGATTGGTTATTTGTTGGATACTTTGCAATATATGAATGTCGATGCCTATGCGGTTACATTAAGAGCTGATTATTTTGAGGCAGCCCGCGATCCCAATGGGTATTATCCCTACAGAAAAGATATCACCAAATCACAACTTGACACCAGGGCTAGTTGGGATATGTTTGGGTATTTAATCAGTGAATCACACAAAAGAAATATAAAAGTAATTTGGTGGCACGATCCGATTTATTACGGTACGGCAAATATTTATATGTGGGGAAATAAGTATAATGAATGCACTTATTTCAATTTTAGCAAGGGCACTTGTGGTAATCGTCGTTCCAGGCTTGAGGTGGATGAACCGGCAGTAAAAACATATAATTATGAGATAGTTAAATATGTTCTTGAAAATTATGATATTGACGGAATAGATTTACACGAGCCGTTTTATATAAATCCCTCATATAATCCGGTGCTTATTGCACGCGTAAAAGAAAAATATAATTGGAACATGACAAGTGCTGTTTATACGGAATTTAATAGTTCAACATGTTCGCGGTCATCAAGTATCCCGCTATTAAATAATCCTGCCTGTCCGAATATCGGAAAATTATACGATGTGGAAGGCGATGTTTGGGAGGAATTATTTGCGGGGTTTAGGCAAGTATATAAAACCTCAAACAAGAAAAATCCGAATGTGCTTTTGGGTGCGGGCGGGCATCATAGGTACAAAGTGGTACATGGAATAAATATTGCCGATGTAATGAAAACGGGAAACCTTGACTATTTTTCGTCGGAAGATTTAAATATATCCGATGTTAATTATTGGAAAGCAGGAATGCTGCGCACTAAAGCATTATTTGGCCAAGATCTCTCTTGGTCTATGGGATTAATACTCAATTTTCTTAGCGATACTAATACAAGTATTGGTTCAAACTCGAATTTCGGTGTTGAGGCGGGTTTGTCTTGCGAATACGGATCTGCATATTTACATTTATATCCGTTTAGCAGAAGGAATCTACCATTTGGCAGTGCTAATAAAGATACTATGTATAAATGGGCGCATGCTAATCCACCATCCTCCTTTTGCGGCGATTGTACTGTCGTCACAGCTCCTATTTTTTCTCCGCTTGCGGGTATTTATTCAAACCCTCAAAATGTTTCTATAACATCTTCGACCTCAGACGCGGCAATTCACTACACTACTAACGGCACTACACCTACGGAAACTTCTCCCTTATACTCAACACCCATTGCCGTATCAACAACTACTACTTTAAAAGCCGGAGCGTGGAAAACTGGAATAACTCCAAGCAGTATTACCAGCGCGGCATACACAATAAGCACTTTAGGGAACCTGGCTCCTAATCCCGGGTTTGAAACCGATCCTTACCTGAATTACATCTATTATGGCACCGGTACATTCTCCTGGGCAAGCGACTATTTCCATTCAGGGGCGAAATCACTAAAAATAGTAAGTTCTCAGGCCTCAGGCCAGTTTGCACGCTGGATAAGCAAAACGAATACTATCAGCGCTAACGCGGGAAAAAGCTATACCGCCTCAGCCTGGATGAAAACAAGTAACGTCAGCCAATACGGAGAGCTTCTTATAAATTTCTGGGATATCAACAAGGTATACCTTAACAAATATTATATCTCAAACCATGTAAACGGCACAAGCAATTGGACTCAACTGACGGTTTCCGGCGCAGCCCCGGCTAATACAAAATACATTAGGGCCGAATTCAGGCTCTACGGACCCGGAACAATTTGGGTGGATGATGTGGAGTTGAAATAGATTGGTTAAGTATACTGAAAAGGAGGGCGTATGTTAAGTAAAAATATTTTAACTACGAGATTTGAATTCCTCAATTTATTCTTATTTATGCCAAAAGTAATCTTCAGATCAATACTATTTGTATTTTTCGCTGGTTTGCTTTTTGGCGCAACGGAGAATGCGGAAGCGGTAATTTATCATGTAGCGCAAGATGGCAGCAAGGATTTTATAAAAATCCAGGACGCGGCTAATGCGGCTCAACCGGGAGATACAATTATCGTCCACGCCGGAACTTATAGGGAAAGAGTCACGCCTCCCAGAGGAGGAACAAGTGAAACGCTAAGAATAACCTATATGGCCGCTCCCGGAGAAACCGTATATATAAAAGGATCGAATATTTGGAATCCCGCGTGGTTAAAAACAGGATATGTGCATTACGCGAAACCGGCGGACAGCATGTTTAATGACGATGTATATGTAGACGACAAAAATCCGTTTAAAGTCAAAATGGTTGATACTCCGAGCTTAAGTTTAGGCCAGGTGTTTGTTGATGGTGTAGAATACAAGGAAAGCCCTGCTAGTACGGTAACTAACATGGAAAAAACGTGGAGGTATGACGCAGTGGCCGGAAATATTTACATTCATTTTCCTGCCGCCAACCCCGCAGGCCATGTTGTTGAAATAACTACCCGCAGAAGTATCTTTCGGCCCCACATAAAAGGCTTGCAATACATAACGGTCAAAGGATTTATCATGGAACATTGCGGCAACAATGCTCAATTTGGGCGACATGTTACGCCGGCATCAGTGCGAGTACATCACGCTGCCTTGGATACCCGGGGCGGTAGATACTGGATCATTGAGAACAACACCGTGCGATATGCTAGAAGCGAAGGCATAGATGCAGGCGGGTATACTTATGACAGTGATAATGAACGAGGGCCTGTGGGAACAGCAAATGCTTCGTATAACATCATAAGAAATAATACCGTTATGTATAACGGATTACTTGGGATAGGGGTTTCCATGCATCATCTATTCACAGCAGGAGTGGTACCTGGAAGGGGAGTTGAAATTACCGGTAATTGGGTGGAGGGGAATGATTATTTAGGTATTGATGTCGCTGAGTTCGGCGGAATAAAGACCCATTATTTTAACGATAGCATAATTGCTAATAATGTGATCATCAATCAGGGCAGAGTCGGAATTTGGATGGACCAGGGATGGGAAAATAATCGAGTGACCGGAAATATTTTTTTCGGTAATGGCAAGTCTTATTCTATGCCGGCTGCAATATATATGGAAGGATATAATACCCCGTTTGGCAGAGAAACAGTCATAGATGACAATCTGATGTTTGATGGCTTAAAACTTCTTGACGCTCAAGGATTGATCGTTGCTCAAAATTATATCAAAGAAGTAACAGTTTTTTATGGACAGACAGGAGCCAGCCGTTGCATTCCAACCGTTAATATGTCGGCGTTAGACCTGAGCAATTGTAAACTTTGTAATGACTATATAGCGCAAGGCCTGGCATCTAAGGTATATGCAGATCCGGAATTAAAACAGCTTTTAGCCACTATCGGCAGGCTGACAATTAAGAATAATTTATTTAATGTTTCGGCGTTTGATACCAATCCAAATGATGCCACAAGAGATCCGATGGGGGGATTGACAAACAACATTACAATTGACGGCGTTAGTTATCCAAATAAAATAACAAACAACGCAATGGGTGTTTCTTCATTTACCCGTAGTTTATCCGGTAAAACAATTACAGGGACATTAACGGTTAATAGCGCTCCTTTTTCAGATGTTGCGCCTCTTCCCAGCAATAAGATAACAAATGATTATTTTGGGAAAGCATACGGCACGCCCCTTATCAAAGGGCCATTGCAAAGCCTTATCAATGGAGCAAACAATTACACTCTTTGGCCTAAAAGTAACGTTCCTTCTTCCGTTTCTACTCCCATATTCTCTCCTGTCGCAGACACTTATACTTCGGCGCAAAATGTAACTATCGCAACCGCAACCACAGGCGCGACAATTTACTATACTTCTGATGGCACCGATCCGGCGTCAAGTTCAACCAAAGCCGTATACGCATCTGCCATCCCTATATCTTCCACAAAAACTATAAAAGCAAAAGCGTTTAAGACAGGAATCACCCCGAGCGTAACATCACAAGCGGCATACACAATTAATCTAACAACGGTCGCCACACCCGCCTTCTCTCCTGCCGGCGAAACTTACAGCTCAGCGCAAAATGTAACCATCTCAACCGCAACCACAGGCGCGACAATTCGCTATACTACTGACGGCACTGCACCTACGACAACTTCTCCCATATACTCAACACCTATTGCCGTATCTTCAACGACCACTTTAAAAGCTGGAGCATGGAAAACTGGAATGACTGCCAGCAGTATTGCAAGCGCCTCATACACAATAAATACCTCATCAGCCAATTTTGCTCCCAACCCCGGATTTGAATCCGATCCTTCCGTAAATTACGCATATTACGGCACCGGAACATTCACCTGGGCAAGCGACTACTTTCATACAGGCGTAAAATCTCTTAAGATAGTAAGCTCTCAGGCTCAAGGCCAATATGCCCGCTGGATAGGCAAAACAGACAGTATAAGCGCTACCGCGGGACAAAATTATACCGCGGCCGCCTGGATGAAATCAAGCGGCGTAACCCAGTATGGAGAGCTTGTTATAAATTTCTGGGACGCCAACAAGGTTTACCTTAACAAAAATTATATATCTAACTTAATCAGCGGAACAAGTAACTGGACTAAATTGACGGTTTCCGGCATAGCCCCGGCTAATACAAAATACATCAGGGCCGAATTCAGGCTCTATGGCCCGGGGACGATTTGGATAGATGATGTGGAATTAAAATAAAAGGTAAGACATAAATAAGGAGAAAAATTTTATGGTCAGAACAAAATTTTTAAAAATCTCGTTGTTATTTTCAGCGTTTTCATCATTGTTTTTTGCAAATATATCTTTCGGCGCTTCGCCGGATACCATAAGAGGCTTTACAACCGCCTATCCCACAGCCAAATCAATAATGCTTATATGGACTGCCCCTGGCGTTGACGGTAAAACAGGAACTTCACTTTATTACGATATAAGGTACTCCGTTGTTCCGTTAACAACAGAAACCGGGTGGAATAATGCTAAGCAGGTTACGGAAAATCTGCAACCGCAGCCCATAGGTTCTGCTGAAACCTTAATGGTTACAGGCCTTGCTTCATCAACAAAATACTATTTTGGAATAAGGGCTGGAAACGGGTTATCGGCTTATTATGAAGGTACAACTCTGGCTGTATCGGATGTTACCGCTCCAGCCACAATAACAAACCTGGCAACCAGCCTACCAACCGCAAAATCAATCACGTTAACATGGACTTCTCCGGGTGACGACGGCAAAATAGGCGTCGCATCCAGATATATTCCCTATGATATAAGATATTCAACATCTCCTATAACTGATGCAAATTGGGAATCTTCAACTAAGGTTATCGGAGAAGCCACAGCGCTGGCTGCCAATCAAGCGGAAATATTCAAAGTAAGCGGACTTTCACCTTTAACAAAATACTATTTCGCAATAAAAACCTCCGATCAAACGTCTAATTGGTCTGCCTTGTCAAACTCTCCCAGCGGAACAACTGCAACGCTTACAGATTCAATCGCTCCCAATAAAATAACTGACCTTAGAGCTGTCAACATTACACCTACTACCATTACACTACTATGGACTCTTCCTGCGGGAGTAAATGAATACGACATAAGATATTCTACATCTCCGATAACAAGCCAGGCCGCATGGGAATCTGCGACAGCTGCCCCGCATCAATATCCCAAAGGAAGAAAACTAAAAGGAACAAACTCCTCTTATATTTTCCGGGGACTTTCACCGGCAAATCAGTATTATTTTGCAATAAAATCCGCGGATGCGGTGCCGAACTGGTCTGAATTGTCAAATTCTGCCGGAGTCGTTACGCTTCCGAAGGCAGCTACTCCAAACAATAAATTGCTTTTCCATGAAGGAATGGTTTTCCCCAACCCCAGCCTGGCTCCGGTAAACCCGCCCTATATTAGTTTTTGGATGGCCGGCCCGGGAGAACAGCCGCATGAAACATCTATCGTTTCTATATACAAATATATGAGCAAAACTGATATGTCTTGGCACAATAACATGGTTGCCAAGGGTAAACTTCCTATACCTTTTACAAATGCAATAAGAAATGATCCATTAAATACCGACCCCTGGTATCTTGATACTGAAGAAGAGATGTATGCTATAAACTTAGAAGTGGCACAAAGAGGGTTTTACGGAGTGCAAATTGATGAATGGGCCTCATGGGAAGTGGATGACAGGGTAGTGGAATCTATCAGAGCTTTCAGGAGGGTAAAACAACAATTTCCAAATTTCTTTGTAAGTACAGCTTATTATGGCGATGCGTTTGACCCGACTATGAACGGCGCAACTGATATTGTAGATTTTTTTGTGCCTGAGATATACATATATCCTGGCACTGATTTTAGAGATAAAATAAAAAGATATGCCTTAACTATAAAAGAATTTGGAGTTGAAGGTGAGAATATACCCATATTCAGCGGCAGAAACACCTATGCCGGTATGCCGGAAGACCTTGATTTATGGATAAAATATTTACGCGCGTTATCTCCGCAAATGGCAGGACTGGGAGCTGGTGTATTTAAACTATACGAGCCTGAAGTAAGTTCGATGAGACCGCTATATGACAAAGTGATCCAAGAGAATTTCGTTGATTTAGCGCCTGCAGTAGTTTTCGTATCTCCGGAAAACAACTCAACGGTAAACGGAACAATCACAATCAGTGTTAGCGCAACGCCAAATACTAAAACAAAAAGGCCTGTTGTTAATTACAGATATTTTATAGATAAAACGCTGGTAAAAATATCCTCCAGTCCGAATTATTCATGGAATACCGCGGGTTATACCAAGGGTGTACATATATTAACAGTTCATGCCGTTGCAGATGATTATCTTGCCGGGGTCAACCAGATTAAAGTCAGCACAGAACCGGCGGTTTTAAACCCGACATTTTCTCCTGACGCCGGCACATACGACTCAACGCAGGATGTAACAATCTCATCGGCAACCGCAGACGCGACAATTTACTATACTCTTGATGGCACTGATCCTGCGTCAAGTTCAACAAGGGCCATATACGCATCTGCCATTCCTGTTTCCGGCACAAAAACTATAAAAGCAAAAGCGTTTAAGGATGGATTGCCGCCGAGTGTAACTGTATCAGCAACATACACAATTAATCTATCAGCGGCCGCCGCCCCCTCATTTTCTCCCGCGGCAGGCACATATACCACCGCGCAAGATGTATCAATTTCAACAGCAACCGCAGGCGCGACTATTCATTATACTAGAGACGGCACTTCGCCTACCGAAGCTTCTCCAATATATTCCACGCCAATAAACATATCATCAAATACAAATTTAAGAGCCGGAGCCTGGAAAACCGGAATGACTCCAAGCAGCATCACCAGCGCGGCCTATACAATAAGCGGCTCAGTTAATCTGCTGATCAACCCCGGATTTGAATCAGGAACAACGTCCTGGAACTTTTTTACCAGCGGAACAGGGAAATTCGGGACAATTTCTCCAGGCTACGCGGAAAACAATGCCGCCAAAATTGCTTTAAGCAGCTCAGGCACAAACATTCAGCTCTTTCAAACAGGCATACCGCTGGCGCCAAATACACGTTATCGTTTAAGCTTCGCGGCTTATTCTTCTTCAGGCAAAGACCTTACTGTCATTCTAATTAAGCATGTTTCACCTAACACCAATTACGGGCTGACATTTACTCCTAACCTCGGCACTGGCTGGCAGGAATTTTCCACTGAATTTACCACAAGCGGTTTCACGACTAATGTAAATGATGGGCGATTGTTTTTTTGGTTTGCGCCTTTTGCTGCAGCAGGTGACACCTACTATATAGATAATATTACGCTTGAAACTGTCATAGCACCACCTATAATTCCCTCAATCAATCTTGCTCCAAATCCCGGTTTTGAAACTGATCCTTCTGTCAATTACGCGTATTATGGCACAGGCACATTCACCTGGGCAAACGATTATTTCCATACAGGCTCAAAATCACTAAAAATAGTAAGTTCCCAGGCCACCGGCTTGATCGCCCGTTGGATGAGCAAAATAAACAATCTCAGCGCCACAGCTGGAAAAAGTTATACCGCGTCTGTCTGGATGAAAACAAATAATGTCAGCCGGTATGGAGAGCTCCTTATAAATTTCTGGGATGCCAATCTGGCATATCTTAATAAATATTATATATCTAACCATTTGACCGGAACAACCGGCTGGTCTCAACTGTCCGTTTC
>Ga0209515_10000151_pt1 | contig 128766 bp, 111 predicted proteins | sample Subgroupgradi54m_FD_187454 | JGI IMG/M metagenome (GOLD analysis project Ga0209515, IMG submission 187454) | Subsurface groundwater microbial communities from S. Glens Falls, New York, USA - GMW60B uncontaminated upgradient, 5.4 m (SPAdes)... ... | reverse complement strand
TGCGATCCGTAAATACCGGGGCCTTGAAGAGGTGGATGCGATGGAGTTTTTGTCCCTCGTCAAAGACAAGATGAAGCTCCTGGACATGGAAGAAACTTTTTTGAGCCGGGCCGTCAATGAAGGTTTTTCGGGTGGAGAAAAGAAGAGAAATGAAATCTTTCAGATGGCGGTTTTGGATCCCAAGTTGGCGATCTTGGATGAAATTGATTCGGGTCTGGATATTGATGCCCTCAAACTCGTCGCCCGCAGCGTCAATGCCCTGCGCAGTCCAAAGCGCGCGGTTATTTTGGTCACTCATTATCAGCGTCTCCTCGATTATATCGCACCCGATTTTGTCCACGTCCTCTCCGAAGGACGTATCGTCAAATCAGGCGACAAAACCCTCGCCCAAAAACTGGAAGAGGAAGGTTACAGCTGGGTTGAGAAGGAACCTGCGGCTGCCCTGGCGCAATAATTAAAAAACTTTTAATTTATGAATATATTTTTAAAACAACATGAGCAGATTTCATCCGATGGGCCTTCCTGGCTTCAAGAGAGGCGCCGGGCGGCGATGGCGCGTTTTACCGGTTTCCCGACGACTCAGGAAGAATCCTGGCGCTACACGAGCGTCGAGGCTCTGACTCAAATTCCCTTTGAATTGGCTTCTGTCAATCGGGAGGGCGGGCAGGCGGAATACACTTTATTGGACCGTAGTGAATTCTACAAGTCCGAGGACCTGAAGCTTGTTTTTGTCAATGGGCAGTATGCTCCCGATCTTTCACAAATTCGCCAATTGCCTGCGGGTGTCGTGATGGGGAGTCTTTCAGAACTTGCGCGAGACCATCCTTCTCTCGTGGAGCCTTTTCTTTTGCAATCCTCCCTCGACCCGGGTCATCCCTTTGTTACTCTCAATACGGCCTTGATGCGTGACGGGGCCTTTCTTTTTTTACCCAAAGGGGTTGTTGTTCGGGAGCCTATTTATCTTTGTCATCTTTCCTGGGCCGATAGTCGTCCCATGGCTTCGCACCCTCGTAATCTGATTATCGCCGAAGAGGGAAGTCAGGCGACGATCGTTGAAATATATGCCGGTGGTGGGAATGAAACCTATTTGACCAATGCCGTAACCGAAGTGATCGCCAGACCAGGGGCCTTGATTGATCACTATAAAATTCAACAGGAGAGCGGACAATCCTACCATATAGCCTCCATGGATATTCAGCAGGATTTTCAGAGCCGGGTTTCGACACTGTCTGTTTCCTTGGGCGCGAGTCTGGCCCGCCATGAAGTGCGCTCTTCTCTCAATGCCGAAGGTGCCGAATGTACTCTCAATGGTTTGTACATGGTCACCGGGCGCCAGCATGTCGATAACCAGACAAGTATTGAACACTTGAAACCTCATGGGACAAGTCAAGAACTCTACAAAGGGATTTTGAGCGGCCAGTCGCGCGGTGTTTTTAATGGAAGAATACTCGTCAAGCCCGATGCGCAAAAGACGAGTGCCCGACAGACCAATAAAAATTTGATCCTCTCGGATGGGGCTTTGATCAACACAAAACCGCTGCTCGAAATTTTTGCCAATGACGTGAAATGCAATCATGGGGCTACCATTGGGAGACTGGATGAAAATCAAATCTTTTATCTTCGCTCTCGAGGTCTCGATAATACCCGTGCACGCAATCTCCTAACCTACGCCTTTGCGAGTGATCTGGTTCGAAGGATCAAAGTGGTTTCCCTGCAGGGGGCCTTGGAAAGGCTTATTTTCAGGCGTCTCCTGGCTTCAGAGGACTCAAAAGACTCGGAAGACTCACAAACGGAACGGGTCGGGGTATGAGCAAGAGTTTCAACATCGAAAAAATCAGGCGAGACTTTCCCATCTTGCATGAAAAAATTCGCGGGAAACCCCTTGTCTACCTCGACAGCGCGGCAACCTCTCAAAAACCTCAGGTGGTGATTGAGGCCCTCAAACATTATTATCAAACAGAAAACTCAAACATCCATCGCGGTGTCCATTATCTGAGTGGGGTGGCAACCAGGGCTTATGAAGGGGCCCGAGCCAAGGTGCAGCATTTTTTGAACGCGCAGAGCCTTCGTGAGATTATTTTTGTCCGGGGGACAACTGAGGCGATTAATCTTGTGGCCCAGTCCTATGGAAGGACAAAGGTCAAAAAGGGCGATGAGATTATCATTTCGGCGATGGAGCATCACTCCAATATCGTGCCGTGGCAAATGCTCTGTGAACAAACAGGGGCTCTTCTTAAGGTTATCCCCATCAATAATGAGGGTGAGCTTCTCATGGAAGCGTATGAAAAAATGCTTTCGGAAAAAACAAGGCTGGTTTCCATAGCGCATATCTCCAACGCCCTGGGTTCAATCAATCCCGTAAAAAAAATGATTGAAATAGCCCATCGTCACGGAGTGCCCGTCCTTGTAGATGGAGCGCAGGCCGTTCCCCACAGGCCGGTGGATGTTCAGGAGTTGGATTGCGATTTTTACGCCTTCTCGGGGCACAAGCTTTTTGCCCCTACAGGGGTCGGTGTTCTGTATGGAAAAGAAAAGTTTCTCAACGCGATGCCCCCTTACCAGGGGGGTGGTGACATGATCAGTGCCGTGACCTTTGAAAAGACGACTTATAATGTTCTGCCTTACAAGTTTGAGGCGGGAACTCCGAATATTGCCGGCGTCATTGGTCTGGGGATAGCGATTGATTATGTGCATTCTGTTGGTTTGGATCAAATCGCTCCTTATGAAAACGATCTCCTTCATGAGGCGACACAAAGGCTTTTGGAAATTCCGGGAGTGAGGATCATAGGTACCGCCCGTGAGAAGGCCTCGGTGATTTCTTTTATCATGGAAGGGGCCCATCCCCATGATATAGGGACCATCCTGGACCAGGAAGGTGTTGCGATTCGGACAGGCCATCATTGTGCCATGCCCCTTATGGATCGCTTTCATATCCCGGCCACGGCGAGGGCCTCTTTGGCCTTCTACAATACCCAGGAAGAAATCGATCTTTTGGTAAAATCACTTCACCACGTCAAGGAGGTGCTGGGTGTCTGATCTTCACGATCTTTATCAGGAAGTTATTTTGGACCACAACAAGCAGCCTCGCAATTTTAAAAAGCTGGAAGATGCCACTCAATCCGCCGAGGGATACAACCCCCTCTGTGGAGATCGTTTGACCATCTACCTTCATATGGAAGGTGATGTGATTCGGGAAATTGGTTTTGAGGGCTCTGGTTGCGCCATCTCGAAGGCATCGGCCTCTGTCATGACAACCTGTGTGAAGGGTCAGTCAAAATCCCGGGTCGAGGCCCTTTTTGAAAAATTCCATGAGATGGTGACAGGCCACTCGGATATTCAAAAGGTATCCGCTGAAGTGGGCAAACTGGCCGTATTCTCGGGTGTTTCAGAGTTTCCTATGCGTGTGAAGTGTGCCACACTGGCCTGGCATACGCTGCGTGCCGCTTTGCAAGGCAAAAAGGATTTCGCGCCCGTTTCAACAGAAGACGAAAGTTAAATCTAAAAGGAGAAAACATGTCAGATCTGCAAAGCAAAATAAAAGACCTCGTGACACAAAATAAGATCGTCATTTTTATGAAGGGGACACCCGAGGCCCCGCGTTGTGGCTTCTCGAACCAGGCCGTACAGGTCTTGAAAACGCTCAACCAGCCTCTGATGGCGATCGATGTTCTCTCCGATGATCCCCTGTGGGAGGCCCTGGAACGCTATACACAGTGGCCGACAGTGCCCCAGATTTTTATCAATGGAGAATTTGTCGGCGGGTGTGACATTCTCACGGAGCTCAGGGAGCGGGGGGAGTTGGAGAAGTTGGTGAAGGGGGCGTAGGAACCGGGGGCATTGGGGAGGCTGGATAAGCCACCTGAATGTCCACGCGCCGGTTGAGACGCCGGCCTTCTTCGGTCTCGTTGTCTCCCGCCGGTTGAGTGCTTCCATAACCCTGCACCATGACCTTGTCTTTTAGAATTCCGTTCTCCTCAAGATAGCGAGTGACCTTTTCAGCCCGTTGCCGGGAGAGTTCCAGGTTATAGCCTTGGCTTCCCCGATTATCCGTATGGCCCGACACAATAATAAAATCATAGTTCTTTTCATGGAGAGTCCCAATCAGTCGATTAAGATCCTGGATCGTTTCCCGGGAGAGCTCGGTATGATTATAATCAAAATAAACAGTACTTTTTGTCAGGGGGATGGGTTCGATCCATCCTTCCTGAAGGAGGGGAGGCGGAGGTGGAGGCGGGGGTGGGGGAGATTTCTTCATCTTTCGATAACCCGTGTAAGAGAGACCCAGGGTTGTTCTAAAGAGAGGCGCTCCCGCTGCTCGCACAAGGGCTAAGCCCCCACCTGCCTGAGCTTTGAGGCCGGTCTCTCCCAAACGAACAGAGCTGGCCAGCAAAAGTTCCGTGGGTGAACTTTCTTTTTCTTTATAAAAGTTGGTGAGGGGTGTTGCGGAATAGATATCAAGCCTGATGTCCCAGAGATGTGTCAGAAAACCACTGACACCCCCACCGAGGAGCAAACGGCTTGAAGTATCAAGACCAAAAAGAAGAACCCGCTCCCGAATATCAGCGCCTACGTTGAATCCCACGGCGGCTCTTTTACCCAACCTTCTGTCAATCGCGATAAGGCCGCCGCCTGTTATTTTTGGATCGCCCACAAAGTGATCCTGATGTTTTGTGGGCAGGGTCACGAAAGGATTAAAAGAAATACCGACGGCATGGTCATTGCGATCCAAAAATGTGAAACGATTTCGAATAAAGACATCGCCGATATCCATCTGATTGGATGAAGAACCGAGTGGAACGGTCGGTGGTGTCCATTTATTCAAATAGACGATGGGGACAGAGGCCTCGATTTGCCACCAGGAGGTGGGGGCAAAGGCGCCGCCGATGTGTTGCACGAGGAGATGGTCGACGATGCTTCCAATGACCTTATTCTTAAGGGTGAGCTGAAGGGGTTTGTGGATATAATCCCCTTGCGTGTAAAGTTGCCACTCAAGGGAATGAAGATTTTGGGTGCCGAGTGTCGTGACGAAATCACCCTCTCCCATCGAGGGTCTTAAATAGAGAAGTGAATAGCGATTTGTTGTGGCCCACGCCTGGGAGGTGATCAGGAGTAAACCGACACACAGCGCTATTTTTTTTGCACGCCAGTCTTCCTCTCCCAGTCTTCCTCTCATTGAACCGCCATGCTATAGCAAAAGACAAGATTAATGAATAAAAATATTCTGTTTCAAAGTCATCTCTAAATTTGCTAACCATACTCTTTGTGAAATACCCCTCGATGACGATGATCTATCTGGATAATCATTCGACCACGCCCGTAGATCCGCGTGTTTTAGAGGTCATGCTTCCTTATTTTTGCAAGGATTATGGAAATGCCTCGTCAAATGTTCATGCCTTTGGATGGCAGGCGGAAGCGGCTGTCAAAAAGGCTCGGGAGCAGGTGGCGTCTCTCATTCATGCCGCAGATCCTAAAGAAATCCTCTGGACAAGCGGGACAACGGAATCCATCAACATGGCCTTGAGGGGTGTGGCAGCTCTTTATCAGGACAAGGGAAATCATATCATCTCCTGCGTCACCGAACATCCCGCTGTGTTGGAAACCCTTCACTCTTTGGAGAGGCAAGGTTTTCAAATCACTTTGTTGCCGGTGAATGCGTCGGGTCTTCTGGACCCTTCGGCGGTGGAGAAGGCCATCCATGAAAAAACGATTCTTATCTCTCTGATGGCGGCCCACAATGAAATCGGCGTCCTTCATCCCCTGGGAGCCATTGGAAAAATCGCGAAGGCCCGAGGTGTTTTATTTCATGTGGATGCGGCTCAGGCCTGCGGGAAGATCCCTCTCGATGTTCAGGAAATGGGGATTGATTTGATGTCAATGTCGGCCCACAAGGTTTATGGGCCCAAAGGAATAGGGGCCTTGTATCTCCGCTCCCGAAAACCAAAGGTGCGACTCGCTCCCTTGATCCACGGAGGCGGGCAGGAAAACGGTTTGCGCAGTGGCACGCTGGCTGTTCCTGGGATCGTGGGTATGGGAGAGGCCTTTGAGATTGCGGGTCGCGAAATGCCCACAGAGGCGCCTCGACTGCTTCGTTTGAGGCAAAAACTTTTAGAGGGGATCGGGGTAGAGGGTGTTTTTTTGAACGGTCATCCTGAAAAGAGACTGCCAGGAAATCTCAACCTGAGTTTTTCAGGTGTGAAGGCCTCTGACATCCTGATGAGGGTTCGTGAAATCGCCTTGTCCTCTGGGTCCGCTTGTGCCACGGGTTCTCACCAGCCTTCTTATGTTCTCAAGGCCCTTGGATTGAGTGACGAGTTGGCCTATGGATCCCTTCGCTTTGGGATAGGACGTTTTAACACAGAAGCGGAGATAGAGGCTGCGATTGAAAAAATTATGAAGGCCGTCCAATACCTCAGAAGGCTATAGGCCCTCGTCTTATCTGATGTGATGTCGGCCACGACGAGGGTACAACCAAAGGCATTATCGAGATTGCCGACAGAATAACCCGTACCACTCGAGCTTGTCGCCGTGCTGATACTAACGTTGAGTCTGAGAACACTATTATCGCCGACCGTTGTATAGATTTCGTTTTGGCCGTCACCATCGCGATCGGCAAGAAGCAAGTCGCTCCCGATTCTCCCATTAGCCGTTGTACCGGTGATCACTTGCACACCTGTTCCCGAAGAGACAGAGAGGGTCGAAGGCCAGATTGTCCTTCCGAGTACGACGTACACGGCTCCCACCAGATTGTCTCCGTAAGCAGGAGCGCCAAAAATAATATCGTCAATACCATCTCCCGAAACATCCCCGGTGCTTGTCATGAGGCCAAAATTATCCGATGACGATCCGCCGGTGATGATCACATCGGCCTGGCTTACCCCGAGGTCGGCGTTTTTCGCAATATCCCCAAAATAGATATAGGCCGTGCCATTCATATCGACGAGGATAAGATCCCGTTTGCCATCATGATTCACATCACCGAAGGCGGCTGACTGGAGTGTTGAATTCCTTGCGAGAGTTGCATCGGCGGAAACAGTCGCCAGATCAATATTTCCCGTAAAATTGGATTGACCGGCCACTAGAAATCCAAAGGAAGTCGCATCTTTGCTCGTAATGGGATCATGCCGGTGGAGGTGGATACTGGCATTAATCGCTGGATTATTGGGCCCAAAAAAGAGATCGCTGATCGAGGTATCCACAAAGCTGTCGACAAGGATAGAGGTCAACGGCTTGTCCTTGCTTCCAAAGATAGTCGAAATGAGGGTAGCGCTTGAATCATACACATAAGCCACGCCATAGTGTCCGTCGCCCGGGGCCATAATAATAACCTCATCGGTACCATCGTTATTGATATCACCCACACCGATATATTTCCCCATATTAGAGCCGGCCTGGCTCCCCGAGATTTGGGTAAACTGGGATAAATTAATGGATTTAGCGGGAGTCCCTGTTTCGAGGGCGGCGATGTCCGTGTTGACCGATTTTTTCTCGGAGGAGATATCAAGATCAATACTGCTACTCAACTTATTGGCAGCGACACTGGAAATATAGACAGTGCCTCGAGAGTTGCTTGATTCAGGCAGGGTCAGCACGAGATGATTATTACTTGTCAGTGTTACGTTGTAATCTCCTGTATAACTACCCATTCCCAGAGAGGCACCGCCAGTGATGACAAGCTCCCGATTCCCATTGCCTGCGGTCGATTCGTAAATATTGGTGGCCCCATCCCGGCTGGCGAAGACCAGGGGAGATTCCAGGACCTCACCCGTATAGGTTACTTCTGTCGTGTCGCTGGCTCCGTCATCCCGTCCTGAGCTGGTCTTTGTAGTATTCTGGGTATCATTGTCCGTAATAGCGACCGTGATACTTGCCACTGAAAGACCGCTGTAATTGGTATCGGTACTTGAAACGCTATGGGTGATCGTTCCTGAGTGAGCCCCTTCCACCGTGGTGTCATCAACGGCGGTGACGGTGATGGTTTGTGCCGTACTCCAGTTGGCGTCCGTAAAAGTAGTGGAGGTGGGGCTGACCGTCAGTTGCGAATTTGGAGAAATGGTGATGGTGACAGTGGCCGTTGGTTGTGACGTGAGGACAATCGTGTAGGTGTCGGTGGCTCCGCCCTCCGTGACGGCCGTACTCCCGTCGCTTTGCGTGACGGTAATACCGGCCACATCGTTATCGGAGACAGTGACAGTGACCCTGTTGACGGCAAGTCCACTGTAATGGGTATCGGTGCTTGTTGCCGTATGGGTAATTGTGCCTGTGTGGGTCCCATCTTGCTTCGAATTATTGACTGCTGTGACGGTCACTGTTTGCGCCGTATTCCAGTTGCTGGCGGTAAAGGTGATGGAACTCACGCTCGTGGTGATCGCACTATCGGCGCTGACGGCGATCGTGACATTGGCGGTCGGCTGAGTCGTCAAGACAATCGTGTACGTATCGGTGGCTCCTCCCTCAGCGACTGTCGTAGCACCTCCTGATTCGGTGACGCTGACGCCGGCGGAATCATTGTCAGTCAGGTTGACCGTTACGGAGGCAATTGTCACGCCGCTTCCGTTGTATCGGGAGTCACTACTGGAAGCGGAATGGGTGATCGTCCCTGTATGGTTTCCTTCGGCGACACTGTCATCGAAGGCCGTGACGGTCACTGTTTGCGCCGTATTCCAGTTGCTGGCGGTGAAGGTGAGCGTCGCGGGTGACACGGTCACCTGAGAGTCTGGACTGGGCGTGATGGTGACAGTGGCCGTCGGCTGGCTTTGCAACACGACGGTGTAGCTGTCGGTAGCCGTACTTCCTTCCGTGACATTGGTTGAGCCGCCGGATTCGGTCACCGTCACGCCGGCCGTGTCATTATCGGTAATCGTCACCGTATGGACCGTCGTTGATCCAAGCGTTGCGTTGGTCGGGCTGCTCATCGTGACAATAATCGTCTCACTATCCTCGGCAATGGAGTCGTCGATGAGGGTGATTGAGATGGTCGTTGAGGTTGATCCGGCGGCAATCGTCAGGGGGCTTGAAGAAATACCATAATCCGTACCGTTCCCCGTGGCCGTCCCCGTTTGTGTGAAGACTGCCTGGACATCCTGACCGGAGACAGCCGAGAGCTGGGCCGTGAGGGTGACCGTGCCGGCGGATTCAGCCACGGTTTGGGCGGATGAGGTGAAGGAGATCGAGGGTGCGGTGTCGTTGTCGGTAATCGTTACAGTATGGACCGTTGTTGCCCCTTGAGAGGCGTTTGTGGGGGAACCCATGGTGACAATAACCGTCTCGCTGGCTTCATTCAAGGCATCGTCGATCACGGTGACCGTAATAGTTGCCGAGGTCAATCCGGCGGCGATCGTGATGGGGCTTGACGTAATCGAATAATCTGTCCCGCTGCCTGTGGCAGTTCCACTCATCGTGAAAGGTATTGTTGTCGTGACCGCGGAGGCGGCCGAGAGTTGGGCGGTAATTGTCGCTGTCCCTGCGGACTCGGCAACGGTTTGGGCGGAGGCCGTCCAAGCCACGGTGGGTGCCGGATCATCATCGGTAATGGTCGCCGTATGGACCGTTGTCGCTCCCTGTGTGGCGTTGGTTGGACTACCGATGGTGAGGATAACGGTTTCATTCCCTTCATAAAGAGTATCGCTGGTGATAGTGATGGTGGCCGACGCCGTTGTAGATCCGGCGTTAATTGTCAAAGGACTAGCCGTGATCGAATAGTCGGTACCACTCCCCGTCGCCGTGCCTGTGACGGTAAAGGGGACTGTGGTTGTCAAGCCGCTTGTTGCAGAAAGCTGGGCGGTAACCGTCATTGTCCCCGATTCACCGCTGCTTGACTGAGAAGAGGTTGTCCATGCGACAGTTGGGGCCGAATCATCGTCGGTAATCGTTGCCGTATGAACCGTTGTTGCCCCTTGAGAGGCATTCGTCGGGCTACCCATGGTTAAGATAACCGTCTCATTCCCTTCGTAAAGGGTATCGCTCGTAATCGTGATAGTGGCCGACGCCGTCGTGGAGCCGGCGTTAATTGTCAAAGGACTGGCGGTGATCGAATAGTCGGTGCCACTCCCCGTGGCTGTGCCTGTGACGGTAAAGGGGACTGTGGTTGCCACCCCTGAAGCCGCTGAGAGTTGAGCGGTGACGGTGAGTGTGCCTGATTCTGCACTACTGGACTGAGATGAGGCCGTCCATGCCACCGAGGGTTGTGCGAAGCTCCAGTTTGTATTGCCCGTAGAATTTGTACAGCCTGTCCAGCAGTTGATTACGGTAGATCCTGAATCATTACTGTCTTTCACATCCAGGTAGGAAACACTGATGGTACTTTGAGGGTTAATATTCCATTGAGTACTCGTGGTTCCACTTCTCAGACTTAAATTTTGTCCCGAGGCCCCTTGCAGGGTCAGAGTTCCCGCAATCGTCTGTGTGGTACTGGCGGCAATCGTCAAGGTATCTGCGGAGGTCACTGTTTTCGTGAGACTGCTAAAAGTCGCGGAACCGCTGATCGTCTGACTGGTGCCGTTCAGGGTGACGGTATTCGTACCACTCGTGTAGGTGCCGCTATTGCTCCAGTTTCCGGTGAGGGTGATGTTCTGACTGTTACTATCCAGGGTGCCGGCTGTAATCGTAAGATTTCCATTCACCGTCAAGGTACCACTGTGTTTCCAGGTTCCACTGGAATTGTTAAAGGTGACGTTCTGATACGTATTGCCTAATTTAAGAGAGGTGTACGTACTGGATCCATTATAGATAACGGTCCCGTGCGTCGTGTCCATGGTGAGTGAGACGGTTGTCTCACCCCCTTGGAGGCGGAGGGTCCCACTATTTGAAAAGGTTCCCGTCACACTCAAATTTTGTCCCGCGAGATCCAGGGTGCCGGCCGTAATCGTGAGATTACCGGCGACAGAGCCTGCGGCCCCAAGTGTGAAGGTACCCCCGGATCCATTAAGGGTGAGATGATGATAGCTGTAATTTTTGACGGTGTAGGAGCTTGTGCCGTTGTAGGTGACGGTACTTCCTGAGTCGAGCTGGGGATAATTGGTATTGGCCGTAATGGTCTCACCACCTTGAAGCTGGAGCTTGGCTCCATTTTGCACCGTCAACGTGGCACTGGTTCCATTGACGGTCAGATTATTACCGTTGAGGTCCAGGGTTCCGGAGGTGAGCGTGAGATTTTGGCTGGCAGCACTCATGACGAGGGCTGAGAGCAACTTCACCGTTCCCGAGGCCTTATTGATGGTAATACTGGTGGCCCACGTACTGGTCGCCCCTGTCAGGTCAAAGGTCTGGGTCGCCGTCGATCCCGTAAATTGTAGAACGGCTGTGGGGGCATCGAGGGTAGAGGCCACGACCACATTGCCTTGGGCGATCAGTGTTCCCGTTTTTACCTTGCCATCGGTCAGGGTGAGTGTGTTCGTTACCGTAAAACTGGTGCCCGAAGCGATATCGACAATCCAGGCGTCGGTTTTGTTGATTGTCAGGTTGTAAAAAGTTTCACTCGTCAGGTTGGATTGATTTGTGGCTCCATCAAAAGTGAAGGTTCCTGACCCGACGGTGAGTGTCCCCGCGGTATGATTGAGTCGACCCGAGATAGTCACTGTCCCTGGAGAGGGGGCTGTAAAAGTCGCTCCGGCATTGGTGATGTCCACGGTACCATTGAGATCGAGGGTGGTGACATTGGTTGCGGTGAGTGTTCCCCCCGACTGGCTGTAATTCCCGTCAATTTCAACCGTCGTATTCGTGCCGAAATTAACGGTTCCGCTCGAAAGGGTAAAAGTACTGCTGAAGAGGATTGTCCCGCCAAGATTATCGCTGAATGTTGTCGTCAAATTCGCCGATTGGTTGTAAGCGCCGGTGAGATTCATGAGATTGCTGATATTGACGGCGGTTCCCCCGGAAATAGTCAGACTGCCCCCCAGTTTGAGTGTCCCTGAGCCTGAGGTGTTGAGAGTGACGCCGGATCCCGTCATGTTGATGGCGTTGTAAACCTTGGCCGTGTTTGTTAAGACGGGGAGTGTGATGGTTGTTGCCGATGAGGAGCTGAATTTAAGGGTACCGCTTCCACTGCTACCGCCATCATAGGCGGCATTAATACTGACCGTCCCCTGGGCGTCGATCGTGCCGTCTTGTACACGTCCATCGGTCAAGGTGAGGGCGTTTGTCACTGTCCATGTGCCGCCTCCAATATCCACGAGCCAGTTGTCGGTCTTGTTGATGACTAAATTGTAGAAGGTTTGTGAATCGGCGTTGGATTGGTTTGAGGCCCCTGTAAATGTGACCGTGCTGGTGTTTTGATTAAAAGTTCCCGCCGCATGATCCCAGGGCCCCGTGATGTCGATCGAATTAGACCCCGCCGTAAAAGTTCCCGCGGCCTGAGTGAAACCTCCTCCTCCGATAGTGAGGGATCGGGAAAGGGTAACGGTTCCTGTATAACCCAAGGCGATGTTGACTCCATTCACACTCCCGGCAAAAGAAGAATCAATGGTCGCATCCTTGGTCGAGGTCGAATCAAACTTGGCTGTATCACCTGAGCCCGGAAGAGCGCCTCCAACCCAATTAGCCGCCTCGGACCAGTTGTTGGTGGTTCCTCCTCCGCCCCAAGTGACAATGCCCGCATACGAGTTTGGAATTTTTATAAATAAAGCAAGGCACAGTGAAAAAATGAAGAGACCGGCCCTGAGGAAGCCCTTTTGAAGCCCTGTTTTCATAGTGCCTAGTAAATGATACCGTACACGAGAACATACCAATCATATTCTATTATAAGTGATTAAAACAACACGTTTTTTAGTATTATTGAATAATATAAAACAAAATTTGATAAATTTTGTTTTATTAGAGGAATGGATTGAGGGAAGATTTCTTATAGAAATTCATAAAAAGTTTATTTATTTCATATATTTATAAAATTTAAATAGAATTGACATTAGGACATTTTTCTCTTGCCAAAAGTTGCTTCTTCGTCCGGACTCCTCCAGGCCCCGAATATCCCCCCAGAGAGCCATCTTTCCTCACCACGCGGTGGCAGGGGACTTGAGGGGCGAGAGGGTTTTTCCTTAAGGCGCTTCCAACCGCGCGTGCGGCGCGAGGAGATCCTGTCTTTTGAGCTATCCACTCATAGGTGCGTACCTCTCCTCGAGGAATCGTGAGAATAATTTTCCAGACTTTTTTTTGAAAAGGCGTGGCCTTGAGGTTTTCTATTTTTTTGATGAGCGGATTTTTCATACGGAAGGCCACGTTGACAGATTTTGAGGGAGAATGCTAGGGCTCTCTTACTCAATTTTATGTTAGAATACCGCTTCGCCCAGTTTCTTGTCCTCGTTACTTTTCTTCTTTTACTCTTGGGAGGCATTGTTCATGGTACCGGCTCAAGCCTTGCCTGTCCGGATTGGCCGACGTGTTATGGAACTCTCATGCCCGAGATGAAAGGGAATATTGCGATCGAACACGGCCATCGTCTCTTGGCGTCAATTGTTGGCCTCATGACTATCTTCCAGTCCCTCTTGCTGTGGCGGAGGAGAAGGGGAGATAAGACCCTCGTACGTCTGGGTCTTGCGGCCGTTGGTCTTGTTATTTTTCAGGGTGTCTTGGGAGGGATCACTGTTCTCTATCAGTTGCCGACCATCATTTCGACGGCCCACCTGGCGACTTCGATGCTCTTTTTTTCCCTCCTCAATCTCATCGTATGGAAGACATCTCCCACGGCGAAGGTCTCTTCTTTTGAATCTCCTTTTCAGTCCTCATGGATCCGGCTTACAACCCTTTTTGTTTACCTTCAAATTGTCCTGGGGGCCTTGGTACGACACACTGGGGCGGGCATTGTGTGTACGGATATCCCATTTTGTCAGGGTCAGGCCTGGCCATCATCGGTGGAACCTTTAATGCGTTTGAATGAGCTCCATCGATGGAGTGGATTGGTTGTTGCTTTTTTAGTCCTTGGACTGCCGATTATTTTAAGAAAGTTAAGAAAGACAAATGTGCAAATTTATTTTTTTGCCAGCGTGGCTGCCTTTCTTGTCGTGGCTCAAATCGGATTGGGTCTCTGGAGTGTTGTTTCTTCGCTGGGTCTCTTGCCGGTGACGGCCCATCTGGGCGTCGGAGCCCTTCTTTTGGCCACGATGGTTGCCCTCTCTTACCTCACAGGTGCGTGGTATCGGCCGTGTAAAAATTAAATGATCAATAAAGCCAAAGACATCGTAGAACTCATGAAGCCCCGGATCACCGCCCTTGTCATTTTTACAACAGCAAGCGGTCTTTGGTTGGCGCGGGTGTTGGTCCCCGGCAAATTAAAATTTTCATCCGCCTTTTTATCCATTGCAGGATCTGTTCTTCTCGTCAGTGCCGCCAATGCCCTGAATATGTACATCGAGAGAGACGTAGACCGCCTGATGTCGAGGACACAAGATCGGCCGTTGCCCGCCAAAAGACTCGCCCCCGAAGTGGCACTTTGGTTTGGAATTTTATTGGCGGCCATCGCCATGGCCTTGTTATTTTTTGGAGTCAACACGCTGACCGGTGTTTTGGGTGTCATCGCCTTTGTCTCCTACGTCCTCTTCTATACACCGATGAAACAGCAGAGTCACGTGGCCCTCTTGATTGGCGCGGTCCCAGGAGCGATACCTCCTCTCATGGGATGGACCTCGGCGACGGGATCGATTGGTTTTCCGGGTCTCGTTCTTTTTTTTATTCTCTTTTTCTGGCAGATTCCCCACTTCTTGGCCATTGCCCTTCTCCATCAGGAGGAATACCGCAAGGCGGGGATTCGTGTCATGCCGCTCGAAAGGGGAGAGACAGAAACGAAACATATGATCCTGCGCTACCTGGCAGGTCTCTATGCCGTCACTCTTTATCCAGCCTGGTATAGAATGACAGGTCCTCTCTATTTTTGGGTGGCCCTCGTTTTGGGTGCCGCCTTTTTTCTTTTGGGGGTGTACGGCCTCCGCCCTCGTGCCGGCCTCCGTTGGGCCAGGAGTTTCTTTTTGGCCTCGATTGTTTATTTGCCACTCTTGCTGGCGACTTTGGTCTTTAATGCCAAGGCGTAAAGGTCCCAATTCTCCAATGAATTCCTCATGGAGAAGTATGAATACAACTCGACAAACCACTTGATAAGATTTGGGCTCGGAGTTTTATGAATCACTCAACGAAACCCAAGTCAGACAAGGGCCACCCGATCGCGGACCTACAGGGTAATCGAAACTCCTATCACAACAATAAGCAGAAAACTCGCCAGATAAAAGGGCGAGGCCTGCCAGTGGTCGTATAAAACACCGGCAAAAAAAGGTCCAATGACCCGGCCCAGACTGGCGCTGGCCTGGAAGGTCCCCATCACAGATCCTCTCATATGGGGGGAGGCTTTTTTAGAAACAAGACTCATCATGGAGGGTTGCGCGATGCCGCGTCCCAGGGACGACAAGGCGAGGGGAATTAAAAGGAGAGGTACCCGGCTGGAGGAGGGCACGAACAGGAAAGCAATTGCCAGGATGAAGGCTCCCACGAGCAAAAGTTTTTTCTCGCCGTATTTTTTGGAGAGCGAACGAATTCCTCCCCCCTGGACACCAATCATAACGAGCGCCATCGCGGCGAGGATGTAGGCGACATGCATGGCATCAAAGCCGAACTTGTCCTTCATGAAGAAGGCAAAGATGGATTCCAACTGGGTGACGCCCAGGGTAAAGATCAGGTAGAGGACGCACATTTTTAGCACAGACTTGTTTGCCAGCACTTTTGTCTTGATGGCCTCGATGTGGTGATGTCGCTCTGGTTCCTTCAATTTCCAGGACGCATAGGCCATATTGCAAAGACTGAGGGCGGCCGCTGTCAGGATAGGAACATGGTAGCCCTGTTTGGAGAGGGCCCCGCCCAAGGCAGGGCCTAAAAGAAAGCCAACGCCGAAGGCTGCTCCAATCAGGCCCATGCCTTTGGTGCGATTTTCCTCCGTGGTGATATCCGTGATATAGGCCGACGCCACACTGATATTGGCTGCAAAAATTCCGGCAAGAATACGCCCTGCAAAAAGCATGACGAGGGAATGAGCCGTCCCCAAGATAAAAAGTCCAATGGCAGAGCCTCCAATGGTCAGGATAAGAACTTTTTTCCTCCCAATATGGTCCGAAAGCCTTCCCCACACCGAAGAAAAAAGGAACTGCATCGCAGAATAAGAGGCCAGCAGGATTCCCAAAACGGTGGCGTTCGCCCCATACTGTTGAGCGTAAAAAGGGAGGATGGGAACAACAACTCCAAACCCGATGAGGTCGAGGACGACAACGCTGAAGAGTATGAGAAGGGCACGATCTGCTTTTGGATGGCTTGACATGTTTTTTTAACTGATATAGCGGCTTGGAACTTATTTCACTAAAAATTTTTGGATCATTGGATCCATTGGGGGGATCCATTGGGGGATCCATTGCGAATCCGTTGCCGAATCGGGGACTCTTTGCATCATCGTTACAAAGTTTTATTTTTTTTGATCGGGTTCCTGGGATTGACCTCCTGCAAAAAACCCTTACCCGTCCTTTTTCAGGCCCCTTCCTTTGTACTTACCGATCAAGGGGGTGCCAAGGTAAGCCTGGAAAATTTAAAGGGCAAAGTATGGGTGGCTGATTTTATCTTTACCCGTTGTGCCGGTGTTTGCCCGCTGCTGACCCAAAAAATGGCAGACCTTGAAAAAAGTTTAAGTCAGGAGCCCGATCTTCGTTTTATTTCGTTTACGGTTGATCCGGAGACGGACACCCCTCAAAAACTGTCGGCCTACGCCCATCTTTTCCACGCCGACTCCAGACGCTGGTTTTTTTTGACAGGGCCTGTTAATGCCGTCGAAGAGGCTATTGTAAAAGGGTTTAAGATCAGCATGGAGAAGGCGAGTGATTTTCAGGTAATCCACGGAGAAAAGTTTATTTTAGTCGATCGAGAGGGGAGGATTCGTGGCTATTTTGATACGGATCCGACGGGGCTTCAATGGATTCATCAAGGGATTATCTCCCTGTTGAAAGAAAAGGGGGGAAATTAAAATGACATCACTTGGATCGCATCTTGCCGCGCTCAATGCGACTCTCAATGGCCTCTCGGCCATTTTTCTCATGATTGGTTTTATCGCTATTCGAAAGAAGAAGATTCCCATCCATCGTTTTTGCATGGTGACGGCTTTTTCTCTCTCCATTATTTTTCTTATTTCCTACCTGACACGTTTTTATCTCACGGGAGTGCATCGGTTTCCGGGGACCGGTTTCTTGAAGAGTCTTTATGTGTCTATCCTGGGAACTCATACGGTACTCGCAGCGATCACTCCTTTTTTAGCAATCCGGGCCCTTTACTTGGCCCTTAAATCCCGTATTGATGAGCATAAAAAAGTAACACGTTTTGCCTTTCCCATATGGATGTACGTTTCTGTGACAGGGGTGATTGTGTATTGGATGCTCTACCACTTAACCTTGGCATAACCCTTTAAAATCAAGGTGATTTAAGATTTGACGCATGGTACGTTCCATGTTTAGTTGATAGGAACTACTCTTCCTATACTCGGCTTCAGGAAGCGTCGAAGAGGCAACGGAGAATCCTAATGAAGGCGCTCATTATTGCTGCTGGGAAGGGGAATCGACTTCGCAAGTTTGATGGAGACCTGCCAAAACCGCTGCATAAGGTGGCAGGGCTTTCTCTCATTGAAAGGGCCCTTCTTTCGGGTAAAAAGGCGGGGATTTCCGAGTTCGTTATTGTCGTTGGCTACCAGGCAGCCGAGATCCAAAAACCCCTGGAAAAAAAGCAAAAAAAACTAGGTGTCCGCCTGACCTTTGTCGAAAATAAAAACTGGGAGAGGGCGAACGGTCACTCCGTATTAAGCGCTCAGTCTTTGCTCCACGAAAGTTTTGTCCTCCTGATGGCAGATCATATTTTTGATTGGAAAATTTTAGAACATCTACAAAAAAGCAAACCTCAAGAAGGCGAGGTCATCCTGGCCGTTGATGAGCGGGTGGATCAGGTGTTTGATTTAGAAGATGCCACGAAGGTCAAAAATCGGGAAGGGCGTATCCTTGAGATTGGAAAAGATTTGAATGACTACACCGCCATCGATACCGGGATTTTTTACTGTTCTCCCGCCCTTTTTCCTGCCCTTGAGAAGGTCTGTCAAAATGGTGAAGGGAGTCTCTCGGAAGCGATTGCCCTTTTGGCTCATGAAGGGAAGGCGCGCGTGTCTCCGATCGGGAGTTGTTTTTGGCAGGATGTCGACACGCCCGAGAGTCTGAAACATGCCGAGAAGGTTCTCTTTGGTGCAACAGCCAAAGACACGGACGGACCTATCTCCAAATACTTTAATCGAAAAATATCCGGATTTTTATCGCGCTTTCTTGTCAAGACGCCTCTGGGTCCCAATCAGATCACATGGTCGGCCCTGATCATCGGTCTTTTGTCGGGTTTCTTGGTTGCCAAAGGTACCTACATCGATGTGGCCTTGGGCGGCCTTGTTTTCCAATTTGCCTCTATTTACGATGGATGTGACGGGGAAGTTGCCAAGCTGAAGATGGCCTCTACCAAGTTTGGTGAATGGCTCGATACGATCTGTGACAATATTACTTATCTCGCCTTTATGGTCGGCCTTGTCGTGGGTGCCTATCGGCAGGGTTTTGAATATGTCATCCCCCTGGGAGTATTGACGGTCTTCGGTATCCTCATGACACTGACGACGATGTATTTTTACCTGGTTCGGTTCACCAACTCGGGAAGTTTGGTGACGATACAGAAGGATCTCACCCGTGATCTTGAGGCCCATGACCAAAATCTCTTTGTACGGTTTGTGACCAAGATAAAGTTTATGATGAAGAGAGATTTTTTCGCCCTATTTTTTATGGTGCTCTGTCTTTTTAACCGTCTTGATTCAATCCTCATCCTGGCGGCTATCGGGTCCAACCTGACCTGGATAGTCTTCTTGACCCTAAAACGTGAATTCATCCAGCCCACCCGTTCGAACGCCGAGCTGACACACAACTGATGCTCTCCAAAAATTTTACAACCTCCAAAAAGATCGAGGGCCTTTATAAATTCCTCAAGATTAAAACGACGGGGATGCCCCGACTGATTAATCTCGAGGTCACAAAACTGTGCAATGCCCAATGCGACTTTTGTCCCTGCTGGGAGATTAAGGATTATCCTCAGCTCAAGGACTACAGTGCCGTTATGGCCAAATTCAAACCCATTGTCCTCTCCCTCAATGGTGGTGAGCCGCTGCTTCGAAAGGATTTTTTACAAATTGTCGATCAGGTTCGTCCGCATTGTACCTACCTGACCATGATCACCCATGGTCAGTTGCTCACCGAGGAAAAGTTTAAGGAGCTCTGCGAGCATGGTCTGGACCAGATTTCAATTTCCAGAAACTATATCGATGAGCAGCACGACGAGGAGAGACACCTGACAGGTCTTACGCAGCATTTTAAAAACTTGATCCCCAATCTCGCACGGCAGGGTTTTGATAATATTGCTTTTAATACCGTCATCATGGATCGCAATCTGGAGCATATTATCCCCCTCGCCAAACAGTCCCATGAGTGGGGGGTCAAAATCTCGTTTAGTTCTTACAGCACGTATAAGAATGACAAAGAGGCGTATCGAATCCGTGAAAATCAGCTGGCACGATTGGAAGAAGTCATCGATCAGCTCCTGGAATTGAAGAAGACCCAGGGCAATATCATGACGTCTTCTTATTACCTAAAAATGGTCCCCAAGTTTTTCAGGGAGGGCCATGTGGACGATTGCAAGGCCGGCCTGAATTTTATACAGATGACACCGGATGGTTACATTAAACGATGTTCCGAGATGCCCGTGATGATGCACTGGACCGAGTATCATCCCGACAAGGTCGAACCAAACCCTTGCAATATTTGCTGGCTTTCTTGTAGAGGAGAGACCGAGACGCCCATGACGCCGGGCCGGTTGTGGGAGTTTTTGAAACATTAGGAAATGGAGAAATAGTGTGAGAACTACAAATCTAGAAGATATGGCATTTTCAATTCTTGGGAGTGCTATTCAAGGGGCTTGGCACGCGAACGGTCGTTCACCTTCCTATGACAACGTACGGGGTGTGCCCAAAACTTTTTGGATCAATAAGAGAGGACATGAGATAGGAGGTAGGAGAGCTGTTGTAGCCAGCATGGGAGTTGTGAGTGAGTTTTTTGTTCAAACGAAATTTGATACGGCAGTTTTACTCTCCCCAGGATCAGATAAGATTCCCTTTAAAGTTGTTATTGCGAGTACGACTCAAGACGAATTCAAAGACCTGAAGAATTTGGCAAAAAGACCCCATCGTCTCTTGGCAGATATCTTTCAGAGAGAGCCGAAAGTTCGGAGGGTCCGTCAAGGCATTCTCAAAGGTTGGCTTCTTACCCCTCTCGTGACGACCGGCGATCAGTTTATGGGAGGCCTCCTTTGTTACTGCGGAGACCGTCTTAGTTATGGCGCGGATTTTGTGGATGCCCGCGTAATAATGAAATTTCTCGCTCAACCCCTTGCGACAGTTATTGATCTTGGATTAGTTTTGGGAAGTTATGAAGCTACAGCATTAGAGAGTATGAAGGCGGCGACCCAAGCTGGGAATAGAGCATTTAAGGATGATCTTCACACGTTAAAAAAACTTATCTGATCATCGCCATAGACTCAATTTTTGCCGCCTTGGTGGAACTGGTAGACACGCCAGACTCAAAATCTGGTGGGGGCAACTCCGTGGGGGTTCGATTCCCTCAGGCGGCACAGTAAGATCGCATCCGTCCTTGACATAAAGACGCTATGTAGCTATTTTAGGGGGCATGGCGTTGAACATACATACCGATCCTAAGTTTGAAAAGTGTCTCGAGTGGTTGAGCCGGCATTCTCGCAAGACCAAGACGGATGTGATCAAGGAGTTGGTTCTGGAACAATACCGGCTAAAGCAGTCCGGCTTTCAGTTTGGGGCCCTCAAACTGACCAAATCCCTCTCATCAAAAAAAATTCAAAAAGAGCTCAAACGACTGGATAAAGATCGTGATTTGGATTGATACCAGTTTTGCTGTGGAATGGTTGTGCGGTACCGAGCGTGCCTCCCAAGTTAATTTGCCACGCGGACCCCTTGGTCTTTTATCCATGCAATACGCAGAGGTTTATGTCTTTTTCTTGCGTAAAGGGATGGATCACAAATCCATCGCCGGTCAGCTTGACTTTCTTGAGCTTGGCTTTCCCGAAAAAATCCATCTTCAGTTGGCAGCCCAGCTTTATATAGAGGCAAGGGTGGATGTAAAAAATAAGGCTTCACTGGCCGATGCACTTCTCGCCGCTGTGGCGTATGAAAGAAAAGAAAAAATTATTGCTTTTGATCGGGACTTTTCCTCTCTCGGCTTTGAGGAGGAAGAGGGGATCTGGCATTCAATTCCGTGAGGCAAATCCGATGGAATTTTCATCGTAAATACGCATCATTTTTTATATTGCAATTACCCTCCTGTTTCGCTAGAAACACCCCACATTTTCGGAAATGACCGAGAGTGGGCCTTGTCAGAGCCCACTTTTGCTTTTTATGGGGTTGGTGGATATTCAGAAGATTAGGGTCCTGGTGGAGCCAGTTCTTCAGGAGCTGGGGTTGGATCTCGTAGAGCTCCGGCAACTCACGGAGTATGGACGTCCGACCCTTCGTGTGGCGATTGACAAAGAGGGGGGTGTCACCGTTGGGGATTGTCAAAGAGTCTCCCGGGAGATCGATACGTTGTTGGAGGTAGAGGCCGGGATTCGCGAGCGTTTTTTTCTCGAAGTTTCTTCCCCGGGGCTGGATCGGCCTTTAAACAAAGAAGCTGATTTTGTTCGTTTTGTGGGGCGGAGCGCGTCGGTCAAAACAAGGGAACCGATTGAGGGAAGGCGTAATTACAAAGGATTGTTAAAAGGTGTTGCCGATGGAACCATCGTGATGGTGATCGATGGTCGGGAATATAAGATTCCGGTGGGTCTGGTCGAGAGAGCCCATCTTTGTTGAACAACCATAAGTATTTCTAACTTTTAAACAGGGAGTCAGTCGGATGTTGCAAAACCTAACACAAATCATTCAGCAGGTCAGTAAAGAGAAATCAATCCCCAAGGAATTTTTGGTTGAGGCGCTTGAGTCAGCCATGTTGACCGCAGCGCGCAAAAAATACGGTCATGAGCGTGAGATCGAGGCGCGATTTAATGAAGAATTGGGTGAAGTCGAACTCTTCCAATTCCGAACGGTGGTTGAAAACGTCGCGAATGAATTTACCGAGGTTGGTGTCAAGGAAGCCCATGGGCTTGATCCGGATGCCCAGATTGGTGACAGCATCGGTGAAAAACTCGACAATAGATTTTTGGGGCGTATCGCCGCGCAAACCGCCAAGCAGGTCATTATTCAGAAGGTGAGAGATGCTGAGAGAGATATTGTCTACAACGAATATAAAAACCGTGTTGGAGAACTCATCACCGGTATTGTCCGTAGAGTCGAGAAGGGAAACATCATCGTCGATCTAGGACGCACAGAGGCCGTTCTTCCGCCGCGGGAGCAGATCAAAACAGAAGACTACAAGTCGGGTGATCGGATCCAGGCCTATTTCCTTGCCCTCCAACGTTCCAGTCGTGGGCCTTCTCTTATTTTGAGCCGGAGAGATAGAGGGTTGCTGATTAATCTCTTCGAGATGGAAGTTCCCGAAATCGCCGAAAAGATTGTTGAGATCAAGAACGCGGCTCGTGAACCGGGGGCACGATCAAAGATCGCCGTTTATTCAAAGGACAGTGATGTGGATCCTGTCGGTGCCTGTGTGGGTATGAAGGGGTCGCGTGTTCAAAATGTCGTTCAGGAGTTACGCGGCGAGAAGATTGATATTGTTTCATGGGATCCAGATCCGGCCAAGTTTGTCTGTAACGCGATTTCGCCCGCTGAAGTAGCTAAAGTTATTATTAACGAAAAGGATCGCAGCATGGAGATCATTGTTCCTGATGATCAACTGTCTTTGGCCATTGGAAAGAGGGGACAAAATGTCAGATTGGCCGCTGAACTCACCGGATGGAATATCGACATCTACAGTGAATCCAAATTGGATGAGATGGCTAAGAAGGCCAAGAAGACCCTTTCTGAAGCCCTGAATGTGGATGAGGGAGCCGCGATGATTCTTTACAGTCATGCCTTCCGCAGCCCTGAGGAAATAGCGGCGGCCACTCCCGAGGAGTTGAAGCAGGTTCCCGGAATGAGTCCGGCTAAGCTCGAAGAGCTGAGGGTGGCTGCCAAGGCTTATGTCGAAAAAAAGAGGACCTCCGGAGATGGGGGAGAAATGACCCAGGATGGAAGTGAATTGTTGCAAGAGCAAACTCTTTCGGGAATTCATGATATCCCTCTGGCGACTGTCAAAGGTGTTGGTCCCAAGACGCTTGAGCTGCTGGCGGCCGCTGGAATGACAACCCCTTTCCAGGTTGCTCAATATACAGCCGACCTGCTTTCTGAAAAAACAGGGATTCCTTTAGCAAAGGCGCAACAGCTTGTTGAAAGCTGCCGGGCGAGTCTCAGTTCGTCAGCCGCTTGATGGCTGGCGTTTTGCCCAGGATAAAAAAATATGGATGTTAAGTCGGGCATTGAAGAAAAAAGAGTCAAATCGACCATTATTCGTCGGCGTGCCAAGGCCGAGCCGATACCAGAACTACCTACCTCTACTCCGGAAGGAGCTACGGACGAGAAGTCTGCTTCCGCTACGAGCGAGACGCTCGTTGAGAATGTAAGAACGCCTGTTTCACCTCAGCAACAAGGGGAAGAGTTAAAAGCCAGGGTCTCACCCGAAATTATTTCTCCGGCAACAGAGGTTGTTTCTTTCAAAGAAAAACCCAAAAAAGTAACCAGGAGAAAGACGCGCGATGAGTTAGAAATGGAAATGATCGAGAGAGCGGGCGGGTTGAAGCGTGCGGCTGAACTCATGGAGAACGCCCCGGAGAGACTTGAGCGGGTTTTTAGACCTGACAGAAGTGCCAAGAAAAAGAAAGTCATTGCCCGGAGAGAATTCAAAAAAACTGAGATTACAACGCCCAAAGCCACCAAGAGGGTGGTGCGTATTGAGGGGACAGTGACGGTCGGTGAGCTTTCGAAAAGGATGGGAACCAAGGCAACCGATGTTCTGAAAAAACTCATCGATCTGGGAGTGATGGCGAGTATCAATCATAGCATTGATACGGATACGGCGATGTTGGTGGCCCATGATTTTGGTTACGAAGTTGAAAATGTGGCCTTTGAAGAGTCTTCCGTCCTCGGAGGTGAAAAAGATAAAGAGGAGACCGATGAAGGCAAGTTGCCACGTCCTCCCATTGTGACTGTGATGGGTCATGTCGATCATGGAAAGACTTCTCTCCTGGATGCGATTCGCAAAACACAAGTAGCCGCTGGTGAGGCCGGAGGAATTACCCAGCATATTGGTGCCTACGATGTTACAACTCCCAAGGGGGCCGTTACCTTTATTGATACTCCGGGCCATGAGGCCTTTACGGCGATGCGGGCTCGTGGGGCCCAGGTGACGGATATTGTGATTCTGGTTGTGGCTGCCGATGATGGCATTATGCCCCAGACGGTTGAAGCGATTCATCATGCCAAAGCGGCCAAAGTTCCTATTATTGTGGCCGTCAATAAAATCGATAAACCCGAGGCCGATGTCGGACGGGTGGAACGCGGTCTCATGGAGCACGGCCTCGTCTCTGAAAAATTAGGGGGAGATACGATTATTGTTCCCGTATCGGCAAAGGCCCATAAAGGCATTGAAGATCTTCTGGAAATGATTTTGTTGCAGTCCGATGTGCTTGAGTTAAAGGCCAATCCCAACAAGAGAGTTGTAGGAACAGTCATTGAAGCCCGTTTGGATAAAGGTCGCGGACCCGTAACAACGGTTGTGATTCAGGAAGGAACCCTCCATGTCGGTGATATTATTGTCGCGGGAACAGCCACCGGAAAGGTTCGGGCGTTGATGGATGCCTTGGGACAAAATGTCAAGGAAGCCCTTCCTGCAAAACCCGTCGAAGTGTTGGGTTTGGATACGGTACCGATGGCCGGTGATAAGCTTTATTCGATGCAGTCAGAAGAAGATGCCAAACAAATTGCCGAGCATCGCGAAATCAAATTGAGAGAGGCTAGAAATCAGGTCGCGGCGCCGCGACTCGAGGATCTCTACGCCAGTGCGATAAAGGGAGAGATTCCTGAAGTGAGGGTCGTCGTTAAGGCCGATGTTCAGGGATCTATCGAGGCCCTCCGCGAAGTGATCCATAAACTCTCTACCGAGAAGGTCAAGACCTCCGTTCTCCACGGTGGCGTGGGGGCTATTACAGAATCCGATGTCATGCTTGCCGTTGCTTCACGGGCGATCATTATTGGTTTTAATGTGCGTCCTGACAGCAAGGCCCGAGAGCTTGCTGAGAGAGAAAAGGTCCAGATTCGATCTTACAAAATTATTTATGAAGTTCTGGATGACTTGCGGAAGGCCATGGAGGGGATGCTCCAGCCGATCTATGAAGAAAAATATCTTGGTCGCGCCGAAGTGAGACAGACGTTCACTGTTTCCAAAATTGGTACTATCGCCGGTTGTTTTGTGGTGGACGGCAAGTTTTTGAGATCGGCATCCGTACGACTCCTGCGCGACGGGAAGGTCATCTATCAGGGCAAGATTTCATCATTAAAACGTTTCAAGGATGATACCCGAGAGGTCAACACAGGACTTGAGTGCGGCATCTCGATCGAGAATTATAATGACATCAAAGTAGCCGATATGATCGAGGCCTATCATGTTGAGGAAATAGCGGCCAAGTTATAGATCGTTTTTTGAAATTCTTTTCCGCAGGTAATCCTATGAGTACTCATCGCATCAGGCGACTCGAAGAAGAAATTAAACATATGGTGAGTTCTCTAATGGTTTTTGAAGTGACAGACCCGATCCTTCGGGGGATTACGGTGACCCGTGTTCTCATTACAAAGGATATTGGGCTTGCCCGAGTCTACTATGACACGCCCGCAGGAAGAACGGAGAGACTCAAGATTCAAGAGGCCCTGGAGGGGGCCAAGGGATATTTTAGAAAACAGATTGCCCCTCGTTTGAACCTCCGAATGGTCCCTGAACTGGAGTTTTTTTATGATGAAACCAAGGACGAAATTTCACGGGTTGAAGAGCTTTTTTCAAAACTTTGACTTTATCAGAGGAGTGAATTACAGCTTTACAACCTAAAAACAGCGTGTTAGCTCTCGGAGGCTTTTATGGAACTACCCAAGCAGGAAGTGATTTCAAAATTTAAAACTCATGAGAAAGATACCGGCTCTCCTGAGGTTCAGATTGCCCTCATTTCACAGAGGATCAATCACTTGACGGGCCATTTTAAAGGTCATGTCAAGGATCACCAATCGCGTCGAGGACTTTTGAAGTTGGTTGGTCAGCGCAGGCGCCTGTTGGGTTATTTGAAGTACAAAAACGTGGAGCGTTATCGTCATCTCACAAAAGAATTAGGTTTAAGAAAATAGGTTAAGTACTGGAAGGTCATTGGGAATCTGATAATTTATGAAGTCTGTCTCCGCTCTCTTAGGTGGAGAGGCCCGTTATAAGTTATCAGCTGATCATCCCGCGACCTTCCAAAAACAAAATTAAAACAAACATCATGAAGCGGAGGTTTATATGATTCAAAGTGTTCAGACACAACTGGGCGGACGTTTGCTTACGATTGAGACAGGTAAAATGGCTAAACAGGCCGGAGGAGCGGTTACGGTCCGCGCCGGTGATACCATCGTCCTCGTGACCGCCGTTGTAGCAAAAAAACCCAAAGAGGGGATCGACTTTCTTCCCCTGACCTGTGACTATATTGAAAAGACATTTGCAGCGGGAAAAATTCCCGGGGGTTTTTTCAAACGGGAAGGACGCCCTTCAGAGACCGCAACGCTCACAAGCCGATTTATCGACCGGCCTATTCGTCCTTTGTTTCCGGAAGGCTATTATTACGACACGCAAGTCATTGCGACGGTGCTCTCGGTGGATGCCGATAATGAGCCTGATATTCTTGCCATGATCGGGGCTTCAGCGGCCTTGACCCTTTCGGAAGCTCCGTTTGCCGGTCCCATCGCTGGTGTCCGTGTGGGGCGAATCAACGGGGAATTAAAAATCAATGTCCCACCCGCCGAAATGGAGGCAAGTGATATTGACCTCATCGTTGCCGCGAGTCGTGATGCCGTTGTGATGGTAGAGGGTGGCGCTGCTGAGGTCTCCGAACAAGAAATTATTGAGGCCATCAACTTTGCCCATCAGGCGATTTTGCCTCTCCTGGATATCCAGGAAGAGCTTCAGAAGAAGTCGGGCAAGCCCAAGATGGTAGTGCCGGCGATTGAAATCGATGAGCCCTTGAAGGATGAGATTGAAAAGATGTCGAAAGAAAAATTGGTTCAGGCGATGCGTATCGTTGAAAAGAAAAAAAGGGGAGAAGCGATCGCTGCCGTTAAGGAGGAAGTGACTCAGGCTAAAGTTCCAGCCGACGATGCGAAGATGGCAAAAAAAGTCTCTCAGATTTTTGAGGATATGCATTATCGGTTGATGAGAAAAATGGTTCTTGAGGAAAACAGCCGTATTGATGGGCGCAAATACGATGAGATCCGGCCCATTAGTTGTGAAGTCGGATTGCTTCCCCGCACCCATGGATCAGCCCTCTTTACACGAGGTGAGACGCAAGCCTTGGTGGCTGTCACCCTGGGATCACGTGAAGACGAACAAATCATTGATGCCTTGCAGGGTGAATACACCAAACGATTTACCCTCCATTATAATTTTCCTCCCTTCTCAACGGGCGAGACCAAACCCCTCCGATCCCCGGGTCGTCGCGAAGTAGGACATGGAGCCCTGGCAGAGAGAGCCCTTCGAAGAATGGTTCCATCTGAAGATGTATTTCCTTATACTATTCGAATAGTTTCAGAGATTTTAGAATCTAATGGTTCATCTTCGATGGCGAGTGTTTGCGGTGGGACATTGTCCTTGATGGATGCCGGTGTGCCGATCAAGTCTCCTGTTGCTGGAATTGCTATGGGACTTATTAAAGAGGCAGAAAAGGTGGCTATCCTTTCGGATATCCTGGGGGATGAGGATCATCTGGGAGATATGGATTTTAAAGTGACAGGAACTTCCAAGGGGGTCACGGCCCTGCAAATGGATATCAAGATTGCTGGTGTTACGGGCGCTCTCTTGTCCAATGCCTTGGAGCAGGCCCGACGTGGAAGACTTCATATCTTGGGCAAGATGACAGAATCTCTTCAATCGCCTCGCGGGGATCTTTCACCCTATGCCCCGAGAATCAAATCTATCAAAATTCCAAAAGACAAGATTGGTGAGCTCATTGGTCCCGGTGGCAAAAACATTCGCGGTATCATCGAAGAAACAGGAGTTAAAATTGATGTGAATGATGAAGGAGTCGTCAATATTTTCTCGAACGACGCCGAAGCCATGCAGAGAGCCGTCCATAAGGTGGAAGGGCTCACGGCCGTTCCCGAACTTGGAAAGATCTATCGAGGCAAGGTCGTCAAAGTCGCCGAGTTCGGCGCCTTTGTTCAGATACTTCCTAATCAGGACGGGCTCCTCCATATTTCGGAGATTGATTATCAAAGAATCAATCAGGTGCGTGACGTCTTGAATGAAGGGGATGAAGTGGATGTCAAAGTCATCCGCATCGAACCCGATGGCAAGGTGGCTTTGTCCCGCAAAGAGACGATGTCCCCACCCGAAGGCTATGTTCCTCCGCCACCCAGGGCAGACAGAGGGCCGCGCCCGCCACATAATGACCGCGGGCGCGATGATCGTGGTGGTCGGGATAGGGATCGGGGACCACGAAGGGGTCCTAGATAATTTGGGTGATGACCTCAAGAAGTTGTCGATAGGTTTCTTCGGGTGATCCTGAATTGTCGATGATATAATTGGCGAGTTTCTCCCTTTCAGAGTCGGGCATCTGCGCTTGGATACGCTTCCCGGCTTGATCTGCCGAAAGACCATCACGGGTCATGAGACGTTGCCGTTGGATTTCCGGACGGGTACGGATCAGAATAGTCTTGTCCATCTGCTGGTGTAATCCCGACTCAAAGAGGAGGGCGGCATCGACGACGATAAGGGGATACCCTTGTTTTTTGATTTCACGTATTTTCCTGAGAATTTTTTTGAAAATTTCAGGATGAGTCAATTTTTCAAGTTTTTCTTTTTTGGACGGATTTGAAAAAACAATTTCACCCAATCGTTCACGATCCAGAGAACGGTCTTTTTGCACAATCTCCTTGCCGAAGGTTTTGAGAATTTCACGATAGGTCTTGGTATTTGGCTTTACACTCTCACGTGCCATCTGATCGGCATCAATGACGGGAATACGAAGTTTTTTGAAGAAATCAGAAACCGTTGACTTGCCGCTGGCAATTCCACCGGTGAGTCCCAGGAGACGAAAGTTACCGTCCAGACGTTCGTGAAGAATGCCCAAGGCAGGGTTTTTCTTTTCCTGATCCTTCATCGTCTTCCAAACGGCACTGATAAAGTCAGTTTTCCGGAATTTTTTTTTACTTTTATTTTTCAAGATTTTAATTTTTTATTAACAATCTCCAACAACTTTTCTTTTGTATTCATTTCGGGGTCATCCAGGACAATCTCGACAAGATCCTTGAGAATTTTGCCGAGGGAGGGGCCTTCCGGAATACCCGACGCAATAAGGTCATGACCGCTGAGTGCCAGATCACGGATTCCAAAGGGTGTCTTCTTCTCGATCTCCTCGGCAATTCTTTTTCTGAGCTTTAAGACTCCTTTGATTCCTTCTGGATATTTTCCCCCACGGTTATCGGCGATTCTGAGATCAACAAGCTTGAGGATGTGCTCCGGACCAATCTTGTTAATGAAGCGGCGAATGGCCCGATCGGTAAAAAAGGCCTTTGTCTGAAACATGTGGTGCTCGACCAGATGGGCAATATTGGAAGGGTTGATTCCCATGGTTGTCATCTTGAGGGCGGACATGCGTGCCTTGGCCATACGCTTGGAAACAAGCTGGTGCCCATAAAAGGTGAGGCGATTTTTTTTGGAGTCAAAACGTTTTGTTCTTCCTTTGCCTACGTCATGGAAGAGGGCCGAGAGCATAAGCTCGAGATCGCCCGCCGAAGGAATCGCCGAATCTCTCCGGGAAGCATCCAGGACGCGCATGGTGTGCATAAAGACATCATCTTTATGTAATTTATTTCCTTGCTCGACACCTACGTTTTCGGCGACCTCGGGAAAAACCTCCTTCAAGAGATTGATCTTGTTCATCCAGATAAATCCTGACGAAGGTTTCTCGGCGGCAAGAAGCTTTTTGATCTCTTCGCTGATTCTTTCCGGAGAGACCGTCTTGATCAGAGGGGCATTTTTTTGCATGGCAGCAAAGGTTTCAGGCTCGATTTCCAGATTAAATCGTGCGGCAAATTGGATTCCACGCATCAGACGGAGGGGGTCTTCCTCAAAGGCCTTTGCTGAAACCATACGGAGCGTTTTGTCTTCCAGATCTTTCTTGCCGTGAAAGGGATCTATGAACTCTTGGGACAGAATCTCACGGGCCATGGCATTGATCGTAAAATCTCGGCGAGAGAGGTCGGTTACAACAGGAAGCTCCGGGTCATAGTCCACCTGGAAATCCCGATGTCCGACTCCCGTTGAAACTTCTTTACGTGGGAGAGCCATATCAAGACAAAGGGCGGGAGTTTCTTTGGGGTAAAATTTGATAACGCCAAAACTTTTACCAACGGTAAAAACCTCGCCATAGCGTTTAAGGATCTTGCCGAGCAACTCCAGAGGGACTCCGCGCACCAAGAGGTCGCGATCTTTATGATCGATTCTTAAAAATTGATCTCGAACGGTCCCGCCCACTTCAAAAACCTGGCCGCCCGATTGATAGATCTCCTCAAAATACGGATTCAACTTTAACCTTCCCTCTGAAATCATTGACCCATAAAGAGAAAATCTCATCTGAGGAAAGAGAAGTCGCAGGACCCGTCCCTGTTTTCTCCCCCAGTTCTGTTTGCCATGGAGAAAAGAATCCTGAGACCAAGGTTTGAAGTTTTTCAATGAGGAGCTCTCGCTTCATGACTTCTTCAAAGTCCTCTCCACTCTTTTGGCGATAGTGAGGTAAAAATATCTCCTGGTAGGCCCTAAAATCAAAGCCCCCATCGGGGAAGAGGTTTTTATCGGACTGAATAGCACGGGCCAATTCTTCTTCGGAAACACTGAGACCCAATTGATAGGCATACTGAATCATAATTTCACGTGTGATGAGCTGGTCTTTGACATTCTGTTTTAGAAGATCTTGAAAACCGGCAGGAATTTCCCCCTTAAAGCTGTCCTTCATATGATTCAAAGCTGACTGGTAAGCCGCTTCATAACGACGTCTTCCGATCCCAACGCCTCCGACGGAGGCGACATACCTCTGTTGATTGGAAAATTGAGAGGAGTATTTTGAATATCCGAAGAAGAAGACAAAAGTCAGAATGATCAAGGCCAAGACGGTTTTTACCATCCAAGAGCTTGCGTGTTTTCTGAGTTGATCCAGCATGAAGTCTCCTTTTTGAGAAAATTGTTCCAAAACTTGAACGAAATCAACAAAATTTCTTGATATTTGATAACCTCGATGATAGCGCTCCTCACTCACTCATGATATTCGACCGCTTCTTAGGACTTTTTTCCAATGACCTCGCCATAGATCTCGGTACAGCGAATACTCTGGTCTATGCTAAAGGCAAGGGCATTATTGCCTTTGAGCCCTCCGTCGTGGCGGTTCAGCGGGATGCTCGTGGCATCAAAAAGATCCTGGCTGTCGGTAAAGAGGCCAAGGAGATGTTGGGGAGGACGCCTGGGAGTATTGAGGCGATTCGTCCCATGAAAGACGGAGTCATTGCTGACTTTGAGGTGACCGAGGCGATGCTCCGTTATTTTATTCGTAAGGCACACAATCGCAAGACTTTGATTCGGCCGCGGATTATTATTTGTGTTCCTTTTGGTGTCACCGAGGTCGAAAAGAGGGCCGTTCGTGAATCGGCCGAGTCGGCTGGTGCCCGGGAGGTCTTTCTCATTGAACAACCTATGGCAGCCGCTATTGGTGCCGGTTTACCTATTACCGAACCTTCGGGAAATATGATTGTTGATATTGGGGGAGGTACGACTCAGGTGGCTGTTATTTCATTGGCGGGTATTGTGTACAGCCGGTCGGTTCGTATGGCGGGTGACAAACTCGATGAGGCCATTATCAACTACCTCAAGCGCAAGTATAATATGTTGATCGGCGAACGTACGGCTGAGATGATCAAGATCAATATTGGGACGGCCCATCCGGAGAACGAAGTCCGCACGATGGAGGTCAAAGGCCGGGACCTCGTGGCTGGTGTTCCCAAGACTCTTGAAATTAATTCTGAAGAGGTTCGCGAGGCCATCCAGGAGCCTCTCAATGTCATCGTGGAGACGGTGAAAATGGCCTTGGAGAGAACACCTCCGGAACTCGCTTCGGATATTGTCGATAGGGGAATCGTCCTTGCCGGTGGTGGTGCTCTTATCCGAAATATTGATGTCCTCCTGCGAGAGGAAACGGATTTGCCCGTCACGATTGCTGATGATCCACTGACATGTGTTGTTTTGGGGACCGGAAAGGCCCTCGATCAGTTGGACACACTCCGGGGTATCACCATTACCTAAAGTGGATGCCTCGTTAACCCCTGCTGACCCATGAGTTCTTCAAGGACCAGGTATAAGGCAGCAATTTTCCCCATTCTGTTGTTGCTGCTGGCCTTTATTTTAGTTTCAAAACATCGTTCTATTGTAGAGAAAGACTCCATGTCCTGGTGGAGGCGTCCCCTCATTTTGTTAACGGCTCCTCTCTCTCATGGCGTCCTGTCCCTTGAGGCAAAGATACGTTCCATTTTTTATCGTTATTTCTTGTTGGTTCATGTGGAAGGGGAGAACGAGGCCTTGAGAAAAGATCTCGAAGAAGCCACACGACGCGAGATGCTCGACAGGGACCTGGAGAAAGAAAACGAGCGGCTTCGTGAACTGGTCAATCTCAAAAAGAGAGTGGGGGGTAATTGGGTGGCGGCCCAAGTGGTTTCTTATCCACCCATCGGACCCTTTCAGATGTTAACGATTAATAAAGGCAAGAATGAGGGCATGACCCGCCGCAGTCCCGTGATTGCCCCTCGCGGCCTTGTGGGTATTGTGTCTCAAGTGGACCCTCACTACAGCAAAGTACTTCTCATGACAGATCCAACGAGTGCGGTAGATGTTCGTATTGATAACACCGATTCTCGTGGATTGGTCGTGGGGAAGGTTTCCAAGCTGGGCTTAAAAAGAGATCTCTTTATTGGGGCCTTTGAATATCTCAATGAGGCGACAACGATCGAAGAAGGCGCCGTTGTGGTCACCTCGGGACTGGATGGAATCTATCCACCAGAAATCCCTGTGGGCTATGTTCATGGAAATAAGAAAAAGAAATACGATATCTTTCAAGAGGGTGAGGTCATACCGGCTGTTGACTTTTTTAAATTAAAAGAAGTGCTAGTCTTGAGGAAAGAGTGAGATCATTTCTTGTTTATGTGACCGTTTGTCTGATTTCTTTTTGTCTGGAAGGGATCATGCAACATTTTCCTTTTACTTATTATCGTATAGATCTTATTTGGCTTCTTATCCTTTATACGGGTTTTTTTGTTCCTTTGGTGCCGGGGACCTTGGCTGTCATTCTGATGGGGCTGGCCCAGGAATCGGTTGCAGTTCCCTTTCACGGGATCCTCCTTTTGCCTTTTTTGACAATTTATTTTTTTATAAGAGCAACACATCGCCATCTGTTCTTTTATGGGCGGGTCCCACAACTTCTATGGGTTCTCATCCTTACGCTGGTGCAAAAGGGCATTACCTTTGGTCTCCTGGCATGGCGAGGCTATGGAGCCCCGATTGGTTTTGGCTCTCTTTTTGGTTTTTCTCTTTTGAATGGAGTCTCCTCTCTTTTATTTTTTCCCCTGATCTCAAAATTAAAGGGTCTTCCGGAAGGAATGAAGGAAAATTATGGCACTTGATTTTTCAAAGGACAAAAGAGGTGAATTCGAATCCCGTTTGTCGTTTTGTCTTCTCCTGATCACTCTCTTTTTCTTCTTTGTGACGACCCGACTCTTTTATCTTCAAATTATCAAGGGACGATATTTTCGTGATTTTTCGGCCATTCATACTATGAAGGAAATCAAGATTCCCGCTACACGAGGCATTATCTTTGATCGTCACCGTATTCCTATCGCCGAAAACAGACCTTCGTTTGACTTGGCCTTGATTCCTCAGCATGTCGACAATCTCGCAAAAGTTAAAAGGACACTGGCAAGGCTTGTCAAAATTGATTCTTCCCTCATTGATAACCGATGGAGGGAAGCACGCTCGTTGCCTCGTTTTTATCCACTCGTGATCGCAACGGACATTCCTTATGATCAGGCCATCCGTGTTCGTGTGGCTAAATCTGTTCCTGAGTCGGCTTCGATTGATAATGATGATTTTGATTTAAATGGAGTCGAGGTGATTGCCCGACCCTTGAGAAGTTACCCCCAAGGACCTCTCGCCTCCGCGACCTTGGGCTATATTGGTGAAGTATCGGAAAAGGAACTTTCCAAGTTTCAGTCGGAGATGCCCGGACGCTACACGCTGGGTGATTTTGTGGGTATTACGGGTCTGGAGCGCTATTGGGAGAGTCTCCTCAAAGGGAACGACGGTTATGTGCAAAAAATTGTTGATGCTGTCGGTCGTGAAATTACGAATGATGAAATCACTTCCTTCCTTCAAAATGAAGAGGCCCATCACGGTAACAATCTCGTACTGACCCTGGACAGTCGACTTCAGAAATTTGCGGAAGAAAGATTTCAGGGCAAGCACGGTGCCTTGGTCGCCCTTGATCCTCGCAATGGGGATGTGCTGGCGATCGTCAGTCTTCCTTCTTATAATCCATCGGCTCTTGTCTCCAATATTTCTCGAGATTACTGGACCACCCTTCTTTCGGATCCGAACCATCTTATGCTCAATCGTGCCATTCAGGGGACCTATCCACCAGGATCTACCTTTAAACTGGTCACAGCGATCGCTGGATTGGAGGAGGGGGTTCTTAAGCCCGAAGAGAATATCTCCTGTGCGGGAGGACTCCGGTTTGGAGGGCGTTTATTCCATTGTTGGAAAAAGGGAGGGCACGGGCCCATCTCGGTTCATCGAGCCATTGCAGAATCATGTGACACTTTTTTCTACCAGGTGGGCTTGAGACTGGGAGTTGATAAGATTGCCAAATATGCCCACCTTCTTGGACTAGGGCGTAAAACAGGAATTGATATGGACGGAGAAAAGTCAGGAACAATTCCAACAGCCGAATGGAAAAGGAAAATGTTTAAGCAAGAGTGGCAACCCGGCGAGAACCTCTCTATTGCTGTCGGGCAAGGGTATGATACGGTGACACCCATGCAAAATGCCCTGATGGTGTCGCAAATCGCCCTCGGTCGAAAAATTCAACCGCATATCTTGAAAGCGATCGAAAACGAAGAGGGGACCGTTATTCGTCAGCCTGAAATTGCCGAAGGCAAATCTCTTCCGATATCAGAGAAGACACTACGCATTGTTCGTGCGGGCATGATGGATGCCATCGAAAGTCCGGGAGGAACGGCCCACGGGAGTCAGTTGAATATCGTTAAAATGGCCGGAAAGACAGGTACGGCTCAGGTCATTAGTGAGGAAGGCAAGTCAAAAGTAAAAGGGATGAATACAGGAGATCACGCCTGGTTTGTCGTCTATGCACCGGTTGAAGATCCAAGGATTGCCGTCAGCGTTATTGTGGAACATGGCGGTTTTGGCGCCTCAGCCGCCGCCCCGATTGCCAAGGATGTCCTCGAAAAATATTTAAAGACGGAAGGAGTGATTCAATAGGAGCATGTTTGATAAACGTTTAAAGATACACTTTCATTGGCCTCTTTTTTGGGTGACCCTCTCGCTTACTTCGATAGGTCTCCTTAACCTTTACAGTGCTACTTATAATATAACGTCACACACGGCCTCCTCTCTCTTTTTTTCACAATTGATCTGGTTTGCTGTAGGGACTCTTATTTCGCTCGTCCTGCTTTTTATCGACTACCGTATTTTTATTCGACTGGCTTACCCCCTCTATTTTTTTTCGATCGGTCTTCTCCTGCTCGTTATTTTTTTTGGTAAAGAAGTCGCGGGCAATAAAAACTGGTTAGCCGTTGGTCCTTTTACCATCCAGCCCTCTGAATTTGCCAAGATTACCTTTATTTTAGTTTTGGCGCGCTACCTTACGGACTATCCTCCGCCGCATAAGGGTTATTGCCTCAAAGATCTCATTCGACCTCTGCTTCTGGTCTTTATACCCCTGATCCTCATCCTTTTGGGGAAGGATATCGGATCGAGTCTTTTTCTTATTTTGACATTTTCCTCCCTTCTCCTCTTTGCGGGTGTTCGACGTAATGTTTTGATTATCAGTCTTATCCTGGCGCTTGTGGGCGGTGTCGGCGCCTACAAGAAATTTTTTTCAGATCGCCAGAGATCGCGAATTGTTTCTTTTTTGCACCCGGATGCTGATCCCAGGGGAAGGGGATACCACCTCATGCAATCAAAAATTGCTGTTGGCTCCGGACAATTTTTTGGAAAAGGTTATTTAAAGGGAATGCACAACAAACTTCTCTATCTTCCCGATAGGCATACGGATTTTATCTTTCCCGTTTTGGCAGAAGAATGGGGTTTTATGGGTTGCAGTATTGTCCTTGGTCTTTATCTCGCCCTTCTTGTCTTTGGAATCAAACTGGCCTCAAAGGCAAAAGAACATTTCGGTGTTTTTCTCGCCCTTGGCGTCACGGCCCTCTTTTTTTGGCAAGTAGCGATTAATCTCGGTGGAGTGCTGGGACTGATGCCCCTGACAGGTGTGACTCTCCCTTTGCTCTCCTATGGAGGTTCGTCGCTCGTCTCCATCATGATAGGAATCAGTTTTTTACTTAATATCTCAATGAGACGGTTTATGTTTTAGACGGCTTTTTTCAGAAGTCTTTCGATTTCTGATTTGGGCACGGCGCCAACGACCTGATCGACCACCTGACCATTTTTAAATAAGATCACGGTTGGAATGCCACGAACACCATAACGTGTCGGTGTTTCAGGGTTGGAATCGATATCCATTTTAAAGACATTGATTTTTCCGGCATATTGATCAGCAACTTCATCAATCACGGGGGCGAGTGCTCGGCAAGGGGCGCACCAGACTGCCCAAAAATCAATGAGAGCCGGTTTGTCACCACCGAGGACATCTTTTTCAAACGCACCATCCGTTGCCGTCTTTACATTTGCAGAGGCCATAAATTTCTTTCTCCTTATTGAGTCTTGAGGATCGGTTCTATAGCATTTCAACTTTTTATTTTCAAGTGAGTGAAGTTATTTTTTAAAAAATGAGGGGCCCCGAGGGACATTTTCCCTTGACAAGTGAGCGTCTGCCACTAGTATGGCCCAACGTTATTTCTTTAAGGATATCAATGATTTAGAATGTTTAGAAAAAACTAAACTTTGTGTTTTTAGTTCACACTTCAAGGAGACGACTATGGCCGCTGTTGCTTACAAAGAAATCGAGAAGATGCAGGAGAATGCCCAGGGAAAAGAGCCTGGCGATGTTTACTTTCCCGCGGAAGGAAAGCTGGCCTCAAAAAAATTAGAACAAGGGGGGCTCAAACCGATTGACAGGTTGGTGGTAGGAATCGCACGAGTTACCTGGCAATTCTTCAAACTGGTAAACAAGATTCACCAGGGAAAACCTTTTCAGCCCAGGTGGGCTCCCGCTCCGCTTCTCAAGAAAAAAGAAAGGACATTCCCTCAGTTCGGTTGGCCAAGGGAGACGGACTCGCTCTGTCCTCGCTGTATTAAAGAGGCACGAGAGGCTATTGTGAGTGGGGCGGAAGATTATACCTATCTCATCAACGAGAACCCCGGAGAGATCAAGGCCATGATCGTGGAGAAAGAGGGCAAGATCCTGATGGTCAAGGATTGTCCCAAGCATGGACATTTTGAAGACGTCATGTCGATTGATCCGGACTTCCTCAAAAGGATTGAAAAGCTCTATCCCGGTCGTGATTTCAAATCACCACTCACAAATTTAAGAAACCATGGAACTTCTTCTATCCAATATGGACGTGGTTCTGTCCTTACGGTGGATCTGACCAATCGCTGCAACATGATGTGTGATCCGTGTTTTATGGATGCCAATCAGGTGGGTTATGTTCATGAGCTCTCGTGGGATGAGATCAAAGAAATTTTAGATAATTCCTTAAAAATTAAGCCACGCCGTCAGATGTCTGTTCAATTTTCGGGCGGAGAGCCAACGCTGTCGCCTCACTTTATTGAGGCTGTTCGCTATGCCAAGGAAGTGGGTTATTTCAGTGTCCAGGCCGCGACGAACGGTATTCGCTTTGCGGAGGATCCCCAATTTGCCCAGCAGGCCTTTGATGCGGGGATGCGAATTGCTTACCTTCAGTTTGATGGCATTGGTAATGAAAATAACGCCCATCGAAAAATTTCAAATCTCTTTGACGCCAAACTCAAGGCAATTACCAATCTCGCCAATGTCGGAATTGATGTCGTGCTGGTTGTCACGATTGTCAATACGATCAATGATCATCAGATCGGCCCGATCATTGATTTTGCGATTCAGAATTCCGACAAGGTCACTTTTGTTTCCTTCCAACCGGTTTCGTTTACCGGTCGTGATGAAGATGTCGATGATGAGACGCGCAAAAAACAGCGCTACACGCTTTCCCACCTTGCCCACGATGTCAAGAAACAGACGGGGATCTCGGAGCCTCTGCGTGACTGGTTTCCTCTCTCAGCTGCAGGTCCCTTCTCGGACCTGGCCGATATGCTACAAGGGCCGGATAAAGACTGGGGCAATCTCAAGTGTGGTTGTCATCCCAACTGTGGTACGGGCATGGGGTTGTGGGTCGACAAAAAAGACAGGGCATGGCTTCCTATTTCTGAATTTATTGATGTCGAACAACTACTCAAGGACATTCAGGATATTACAGACGCCTGTCAGCCACCTTGGCTAACCAAGATGGAGGTGGGAGCCGCTCTTTTGAAAAACTACAAACCGGCAAAGGCCCCGCGTGAATTGACTCTAAGGGATTTTATGACGAAGTTTGACAAACAGAGTGGTGGAGGGCTCAATCGTAAAGTCGATTATGGCAAAGGCTTTGAGAGAAAGAAAGACCGCTGGCTTCTCATGTTTGTTGCGGGGATGTGGTTTCAAGACTTGTTCAACTATGATTTCCGTCGGACGGAGATGTGTATCATTCCTTATGCGACCCAGTTAGGTGAGGTCAGTTTCTGTGCTTATAACACGGGAGTGGGCTGGAGACAGATTATTGAAAATATGTTTAAGAATGCCAGCGTGGGTGATTGGTATAAAAAATACGGGAGGCATAGCGTCTTTGCAGGCAATCGGCCTATGCCCCTCCCTGATTGGTCCCATGAGGTGAGGTTACCCGCGCAGGAAGCCGAGAGATTGAAGCACGCCTCCGGTGGTTGTGGCGAAGGATGCGGATGTCATGAGGTGATATGAATTTACGACGTAGCCACGTGATCCAAATGACGAATGATATACCTAATTCTCTGCAGGGCCGTCAGGTTGGTCAGGATAGCGATGATGAGAATGGCGCCGATCGTCATGAAGTCGAGCGGCAATCTGATCATTGGTTTTAAGAAGTAGGCGAAGAGGGGGCTAAAAATTGATCCTACGCCGAGATAAACAATCCTCTCAGGTCGCTGCATGATCCCCGTTTTGCAATCGACGCCCACCCCTTCTCCTCGGGCCCGTGTATAAGACACCATCATCGAGCCAACGAGGGCCAGCACGACAAAGTAGAGGATCCAACTCGACCGATAAAGACTGGCAAGTCCCAGGAAAACAACGCCCTCACTAAAACGATCCATGACAGAATCAAAAAATGCCCCTGATTTGGAGGCTGTGCCTGTCATCCGGGCGATATGGCCATCGAACATATCGAAGGTAGCCCCAAAAATCATGAACCATCCACCAGCCCCCACCATGCCTTTATGAAAGAAGTAGGCGGAGATGCAAGAAACAGCAAAGCCCCAGAGAGTCAGACCATTGGGAGTGACATGGAGCTTGATCATGAGTGCTGCAAATGGGGAAGTCAGCCAATACCAGTACTCTTTGAGAAAACGAGAGAGGAAGCGGGAATGCTCCTTGAGATCTACATCTTTTTCTTTTTCCTGTTCCTTATAAGTGATCCAGAAGAAAAAGAGGGTAGAAAGAAAGAAGAGGTTAAGACCCAGGAGTGGTCCCAGAGAGATCCAAATAAGGTCGGATGAGCCCCAAAAAGTATTTATCGAATACACCATAATTGTCCCACAATCCTTCGCGTGAGAGAGAATCTCAAAGGATAGGGCTCTGTCAATGAGTAAAGTTATGAGAAATTTGACATTTGATATTTCCCCTGCTAGAAACCCGCCCCAATGCACAATTTATTGGAAATTATCACACAGCCCGACAACATCGCGATTCTTCTTATGCTCATTTGTACCATCACATGCACACTGGTGGCCTTTCGTGAAATGCGCACAAATGACCGTTTGATTAAAGAAGATAAGAAAGAAAAAGTCTACGAACGCATGTCCCAATAGACGCCATAGTCCGGAATATATTTATTCACCAACCTTCGAAGGGCTTCACCATCGATAAACTCCATGGGGGCGAGTTCGCCAATGGCTGGTATATCTCCTGTAAACCGACCCGTTGTTATAAAAATGCCTTTTGAGAGGCGCTCCTGAACGATCATATTTGAGAATTCAATAATTTCTGCAGAACCAATCACAGCATCTTTATCGCTATAGAGACAGTGAATCAAAAATTGGCCGCCTGTAATAGGGGTCGGATTGCGTGCCACGATATCGATCCGATCTTCTCCCGAACGGCTTATTTCTTCAATCTCCAACTTTATGGCCTCAACAATTTGAGTACAGATTTTTTCAAAAGGTTCGCGTTTGAGCTGCGGTGGGGAAGAATTTTTTTTGGCTTTACGCTTTTTATCCGAGAGTGCCAATAAAAAAATAAGGCCAAAGCCTAAGATAAAGGCCAAGGCCGTGATGACGAGGATTCCATCCATAAGCTATCCCAACAACCTTTTGACAACGCCCATCTTCTGCCTATTTTTGTAGTTTTCGTGACTGTTATCTCCCTCGTTATTTTGAAGGGCGGTCTTCTCATCGACGATTTGAAATTCGACAAGAACATAGGTAATCGTCCCAAGGCTTTCACGATAGGCCGAGCCACCGGAGGTGGCCAAAAAGTTGTCCATGCGAATGGGAATATCAACGACGAACTTACACACCTTGTAGTTTCTACCGCTATAATCCCGATGTTGTGAGGTGGGAAGATGGTCCTTGAAGGCCTTTGACATCGCAAAAATTTTACTGTGTGACTTAAAAGGGATCAGCTGATTCACCGATCCGCCTGGGATGACATAATTAAAAGGGAGGATTGTCTCAAAGAGGCGGAGCATCACCTCAATCATATCTTCCTGGGTACGGGTGATGATGCGATATCGGACACGATCGTTGATCTGAGCCGCGATGGTCTCTCTCTTGGAGAGGAGTTTGGTAATGAGACTTTCCTTGGATTTACGGCCTCCTTCATAACGAAGAAGGGTTGAATCATTTCGTGTGAGCGAAGACAAAACTCGTTCCACCTTGTCTTCAACAAGACTAAAAAGATCGCGAAGGCTAATAGGGCAGTTGTAGAGCAGCTCTCGTCCATCGAGATGGCTGATGATGTTCATCGTTTTTAGGATGCTGCAGGCAGATTTCTGGAGTTTTTTATTTTTGGAATTAATCAAAAAGAGCGTAACGACATCTTCAGGTTTGGAAACTTTAAGAGGGATCTCAAGATGGAGCTGGTTCTTGAGATAATTAATGGCTTCATCATAGATGGCAACCAATCGCTTGGCGTCTTTTTCGCGGGAGAGGTCGAATTCATTGATCTTGAGAAAACGAGCAATCTCTTCTCCTGTCGCAAAATGAAGCCGCGACCAGTCAATGACAGAACCTCCCGAAAGAGCAAGTGTTACAACGGCTTTTTGCAATGCTGAAAGAGGATGATTGAGTTCCATCTGCATGGACGGAAAGTACCAGAGGTTGACGTGAATGTCCATTGACAGAAATAAGGTCTCCCCATAAAAACATTTCACCTGAGGGAGGAAGTCATGGCTCACATACGATCGATCCAAGCAAGAGAGATTCTGGATTCAAGAGGCTGGCCAACGGTCGAGGTAGATATTTTTTTGGATGGTATCATGGGCCGGGCTGCCGTTCCGTCAGGCGCCTCGACAGGAACTTATGAAGCGGTTGAACTCCGAGATGGTGACCCGAACCGTTATTTGGGAAAGGGGGTTCGCAAAGCGGTTCAAAATATTCATCACGTGATAGCTCCCAAATTAAAAGGGTTTGGTACCGGAAAACAAGAAGAACTGGACCAGCTTCTCAAGCATCTGGATGGAACTCTCAATAAAGAAAAATTGGGGGCTAATGCCCTCCTGGCTGTTTCTCTGGCCTATGCGCAGGCTTCTGCCCTCAGCGAAAAAAAGGACCTCTTTCGTTACATTGCGGATCTGATGCAGGAGGAGGGTGACCTGTTGCCGGTTCCCTTGATGAATATTGTCAATGGGGGGCAGCATGCTGACAATCCACTCGATATTCAAGAGTTCATGATCCTTCCTTGTGGTCCTTCCTTTCAGGAATCTCTCCGAATAGGTGCCGAGGTTTTTCATTGCTTGAAAAAAATCATTGTCTCCAAAAAACTCTCAACGGGCCTCGGCGATGAGGGAGGCTTTGCACCCGAGATTGCCTCCAATCGCGAAGTCATGGAACTCCTTTGCGAGGCTTCAAAGAAAGCAGGCTTCGAACCCGGCCGGGATCTCCTCTTTGCCCTCGATGTCGCCTCAACTGAACTTTATCACGGAGGCGATTATCACCTGAAGACGGAGGAAGGGGAGAAAAGGACAGTGCAAGAAATTATCCAGTACTATAAAAAATTGACGCATGATTTTCCTATTATTTCTATTGAGGATGGACTCGCCGAAGAAGATTGGGAAGGCTGGAAGACACTGACGCTGGAGCTGGGACAAAAAGTGCAACTCGTGGGGGATGATCTCTTTGTAACAAATCCGGTGCGATTAAAAAGAGGCATTGAAGAAAAGGCGGCCAATGCCATCCTCATCAAACCCAATCAGATAGGAACACTCTCAGAAACACTCGAGACGATCCGAATTGCAAAGAAGGCAGGTTATCGAACTGTGATTTCGCATCGCTCCGGTGAAACAGAGGATGTTACGATTGCCGATCTTGCCGTTGGAACGGGGGCAGGGCAGATCAAGACGGGAAGTTTATCCCGTTCTGAGAGACTGGCAAAATACAATCAGCTTCTTCGCATCGAAGAAATGTTGGGCAAGAAGTCAAAATTTTTGGGAAAGAGTATTTTTGCCTCGAGGTGAACCCTTGCCTCGCAAAAAAATTATTATCGAAGCCATGAAAAAAGAGGACCTTCCCCAAGTCTTGGCGATTGAGCGTGCCTCCTTTCAAATGCCGTTTTCGGAAGATATTTTTAAAAAAGAATTAGAACTTTCGGTAGCTCATCTTTATATAGCCCGGTGTCAAAACGGGCTAAAAGATGACGCAGATCGTCATAAAGGGATCGTGGGTTATATTGATTTTTGGATGATAGAGGCGGAAGTTTATATCATCACCATTGCCGTTCATCCCGACTGGCGAAATCAAAAAATTGGAGCATCCCTTATCAAATGTATGATTCACAAGGCTCAGCGGGCTAATGGCAAACATATATTTCTCGATGTCCGCCCCTCTAACGCCAGTGCTCTGTCACTTTACAAAAGATTTGGATTTGAAGAAACAGGACGTCGGAAAAAATATTACCAAAATAATGACGAAGATGCGCTTATTCTCAAATTAACCCTTGCCTCGCGTCCTTAATTCGGAGTAGAGCCATAGTCTTGGGGGGAGAATTGGGAGCGTGTTTTTATGTCCTTTGCCGAAAGTCACACCGCCCAGAACCAAAAAAAGATCTGTCTTATTTCCCTTGGTTGTCCTAAAAATCTTGTCGATGCCGAAATGATGCTGGGCTTCCTGAAGAAGGATGGCTTCGGCTTTACAAGTCGCCCCAATGAAGGCGATGTCATTGTCGTCAATACCTGCGGTTTTATCGAAGACTCCAAAACAGAATCAATCAATCAACTCCTTGAAATGGCCAAGTACAAGGAAGAAGGCAAGTGCCGTCTTCTCATTGCCACGGGTTGTCTTTCTCAACGCTATAGCAAGGAATTATCTGACGAAATGCCGGAGGTGGATCTCTTTGTTGGTACAGGAGAGTTCGATAAAATTTCAGGTTTGATCAAAAAGAAATTTAGCCGCGGTAAAGCCGGCAGCCCTCTTTCCCGGACCCTCGTCAGTCGAAAGCAAATCCTTCCAGACCCGGATCTCCCAAGGGTTTTGGCGACACCCAAACATTATAGCTATCTTAAAATTTCCGAAGGGTGTTCCCACAAATGCTCCTTTTGTATTATTCCAGCCATTCGGGGCACACTCAAGAGTCGACCTGTCTCTTCGATCGTAGCTGAGGTCCGTGAGCTGGCCGCGAGGGGCGTTAAAGAATTCAACATGATTGCCCAGGATCTCAATGAATATGGACGGGATCTTAAAGACAAGTCCAGTCTGGCAAAGCTGTTGACTGCGTTAAACAAGATCGATGGTGATTTTTGGCTAAGGCTTCACTACATGTATCCTCTCTTGTTTAACGATCCCTTGATCGATGTTATCAGGGAGAGTGAGCACGTTGCCAAATATGTCGATATGCCCCTCCAGCATATTAACGAAAGGATCCTTCTCTCGATGAAGCGCGGGTCGCCTTCACGCTATGTGCGTCAGCTCTTGGGCAAGCTCAAAGAAAAAATCCCTGATATCGCCATCCGTACGACTTTTATTGTGGGCTATCCCGGGGAGACGGAGGCGGAGTTTAAAGAGCTTTGTGATTTTATTCGGGAGTACGAGTTTGATCGTGTCGGAGCCTTTAAATATTCGATTGAAGAAGGCACAACGGCGGCCCTGCTTGCAGGACAAATCCCTCAAGAGGTGAAGGATGAACGCTACCATACGCTCATGAGCCTGCAGCAAAAAATTTCTCACAAAAAGAACAAGGCCCTCCTGGGTAAGGTTGTCAAAGTGCTTTGTGAAAGACCCGTCGAAAAACAACCCAAGGTCTTTCGAGGACGGTTATCCACTCAAGCGCCTGAGATTGATGGAATCACTTATATCTCCGGTGGAGAAATTCAAGTCGGTCAATTCGTGTATGCCCAGATTTTAAAGGCGGGGGAGTATGACTTGGTGGGCAAGGTGGTGCAAGATGTGATTGACCATCAGGCAATCAACTCTGTCGCTAATTTTTAGCTGAATTTTGTTTTTTCACCCACTTTTTTGCAAAGAGAGTCGGTCTCCAGGGCTTCGAAATAAAAATAGACCCAAAACTAATCGCCCGGGCGCCCATACTAAGAATTCTTTCGATATCCTCATAGTCCCACACCGAAGGTCCAATAACAGGAATCTTTGAAAGTTGAGCCATTTCGCTCACCATTTTCCAGGTGATCGGTTGGATTTTTTTCCCCGAAACCCCGCCACCCCCGTAATGCGCCAGGGGAGAGGGGTTGCCAGGATAAAGGCTGGGCCAGGGGACACTATTAATACTCACCGCTTCTATTCTCTTACAATTTTCTAATTGAGAAATAAGAGTCACATAATCATGCGTATAGGAGAGTTTGGCGATGAGTGGAAAATGTGTTTTTTGAGAAGCCCTTTCACAAAGGGTCAGAATTTTATCCGTCGTTTGGTGATTGACCGACAGGGTGTTGGGACACGAAAGATTGAGCTCCACACCCAAGATTTTTTGCCCCTCGAGTTGCTCCAGCATTTCTCCGATTTCTTTTTCATCATCCGCTTCGATGGAGACAACAATATTGTAACGGGGTGGGATATGAGGAGCTACCTCTCTGATCCACCATTCGATTCCCTTGTTTGTAAGACCAATGGCGTTGATCCATCCATCAGAATCGATCTTTTTGACAACACTCCAGGGGTGTGACCAGCGAAGATTGCCAGATCGAGGATGACGTGTCAGCGTCTTGGTGACAATCGTAAACAGTTCGGGTTCTATCAAACCCGCCCAGCGGAAAGGCCATTCCCAAGGCCATCCCCGCCCGTCGAAGGCGAGGGCCCCTGAGGCGGTCATAAACTCAAAAGAGTGTCCATTTGTGAAAGAAATCATAAGCGGGTATACTATATAAGTATTCACTCTTGACGCGCAAACTCTTTTCGGTGATCCTTAGCGAGGACATACTATGTTATCTTCCCAAGTTTTAGTTCTTAATCGCTCCTATATCCCCATCCATGTTACGACAGTGCGGCGCGCCTTCATCCTTCTCTATCAGGGGCTTGCCAAGGCTGTTGATCAGCAGTTTGAAACCTTTGATTTTTGTGATTGGAGCGAACTCTCGGTGGCCTCTCACGAGGAGGGGATCGGTCTGATTGACAAGATAATCCGGATTCCGCGCGTCATCCTCCTGCAGGCCTATGATCGTGTCCCCAAGAGACATGTGAGGTTCTCACGTCACAATATTTATGTGCGTGATGGGAACGCGTGCCAATTTTGCGGCCAGAGACTTCCACGTTCGGAGCTTAATCTCGACCACGTGATTCCGCGTTCGCAGGGCGGGAAGACAGCATGGGACAACGTTGTGACAAGCTGTATTCCTTGCAATCGCCGCAAGGCCATGCATGCCCCGGCTCAGGTTGGCATGAAACTCATCCGTCCTCCTTCACGACCGCGATGGACACCTTTTATGGATATGTCCCTCAAAGAAATCCGTTATGATGAATGGAGACCCTTCTTTAATATTGTCGATTTCAGTTACTGGAATCTGGAATTGAAAGAAGAATAATTGGAAAAGAAACGTCTTGATCAGTTCCTGGCCCATCAATACCCCCAATACAGTCGCTCTCAAATTAAAAGATTGATTGAAACAGGCTACGTGACTGTCAACGGGGAGTTGAAGAAACCCAGCTATCTTCTCAAAGGCGGCGAAAAAGTTGCCATGGCCCGTCGTGCCCCTGAGCTTCCGGAGGCGGGGCCCGAGGATATTCCGCTGGATATTCTTTATGAGGATCGGGATATCATTGTCATTAATAAGCCGGCGGGTATGGTGGCTCATCCAGCCCCTGGCAATGTGCATGGCACCCTCGTCAATGCCCTCTTGCACCACGTCACGGATCTGGCGGGTATTGGCGGCGAATTGCGTCCCGGCATTGTCCATCGTCTGGACAAGGGCACAACAGGGGTTATGATCGTTGCCAAGAATGATCAAGCCCATCGGGAATTATCGCGTCAGTTCAAACAAAGGATCGTCAAAAAAGTCTATCGTGCCCTGGTTTTTGGAAATTTTCCTCAAAAGAAGGGGACCATTGCCCTCCCCATAGGGAGAGACACGGCCCATCGAAGAAAATTTTCGAGTCAATCCCGAAAAACACGGGAGGCGGTGACTCATTATGAAGTCGAAAAACAATATGAAAATCTGGCTCTGTTAAAAGTAGGCTTGGAGACAGGTCGTACGCACCAGATTCGCGTGCATCTTTCTGAAAAACATCATCCGATTGTGGGGGACACATTGTACGGGGCCAGGAGCTTTATTTCGATGGTGAAGAATGAGACTCTGCGGCACCGATTGGAAGAGCTCGGGAGACCTCTCCTGCATGCGGCGGAGCTAAGAGTTTTGCATCCTGCCTCCAAAAAAGAAGTTGAATTTACCGCGCCTCTTCCTAAAGATTTCCAATCAGTCCTGGAGTCTTTATGATTCTTTCGCCTTTGCTTTCGCAAATCCCTTATCTTTCGCATTCCTTTGGGACTCTTGGAGATAGCCAGACTCCCAAAAGCCTTGTGGTCTCGAAACAAGTGCATGGGACGGAAATCTTTTTTGCGAAGGGTATATCAAAAGATCTGGACGGTTTTGATGTCTTGATGACGGATCAAAAGAATATGGCTGTGGCCGTCAGAACGGCCGATTGTCTTCCTGTTTTGATGGTCGATCCGACACGGGGCCTGATAGCTGCTGTGCATGCCGGCTGGAAGGGGACGTTTCAATGGATTTCGCATAAGGCCGTTAAAAAATTTGTCTCCCTGGGAAGCGAACCCACCAACATTGTGGTGGCTCTCGGACCCTGCATGAAAGGGGAGTGTTACGAAATCGAAGAAGACGTGGCCTCGTCCTTCGATAGAGAATTCCCTGGCTGGCCCATCCTCCGGCGGAAATCAGAGACCAAGTGGTTGCTTGACATCACCGAAGCCAACCGCCTCCAGCTTGTCGCCGCCGGTCTGGTACCCGAAAAAATAGACCACATCAATCTCTGCACCCACTGCCGCCAGGATCTTTTCTATTCTTTTCGTCGTGAAGGTGAAAAAGCCGGAAGGATGGTGAATTTTATTCAATGGTCAGATGAGACTCCCGGCCTATATTCAGGTTTTACTCCGTCTTGATTGGATTCAGGTGTGTCACCGTGATCAGGAGGGTAGAAGCAACCATTCTTGGATCAATAGATCAAAATCAAGAAGGTGCGGTACGAGAAGTCTTACCACGTCCCTGGCGGGCAATGAGAGCAGTTTGTCTATCGTCAGTCCCCTATGAATTTCATTTAAGGGTATTCCTAGCAACTGACTGGGGCTGCAGTATATGATTTCACGTCTGCTTTTTGGTTGATCTATGGCGGTGTCGTCAGTCTCATAGATTCGCTCGAATAAAGCAGCCTTGGGCAGGGCGAGATCAATGCCAACTGGGAATTTTGGGATAGATGATGTCAGTCCCGATTTCGTTGAACGAGACTCTGCAAAATCAAGCTTGAGGCAAAGCACTTTTGCCATCTTGCCGTGACGAATATAAAATACCATATCTCGTACGCGAACATCAGGATCGACAAGTCCTGGTCGCGTAATATCTGACACATGACCTTTTGCAATGCACTTATCGATTGCTTCTATAAAGCGATCATTTTCTCCATTTGAATCTAAAATGGCGATTCTCCCCCCACCCTTGATCATTGCTGTTGAAGCCGAACCTAAACCGGAAACAGCCATCATCAATCCTCCAAAGACAGACGGCGGTAATTCAAGAGGGCTCTCATAAAATTCTCCGTCAAAGTTTTCGGTTCGTTCGAATTCTACTTGAGCTACGCAATGAAGGAGTGAAAATTGTTCTAGCTGGGGTAAGAGTGAATCATAGGAGGTCTGATGCAGTGTACCACTGGAGGGCTGGATAACAGGAGCTCCAAATGATTGATTATTGTTGAGGGGGCGCCATTTGAAAGGGTCAAAGTAGAGGGTGAATACCGGATGATATCGATCTTTCGATTGAAGAACGGCTGTCATACCTGGGGCCAGTTCCCTCGCTGCGTGCACAAAAAGCTTCTGTGTCGTGAGATGATTTTTAATCTGAGTCCAGAGCTGAGCGTCCATTTTACCCTTTATTATGGAACTTCTTCCTAATAATCTTCCGTATCTTCGTCGGGTTGTCAAAAAAGTTGCTTAAAATCACATCTTAATATCTTCATAAAGTTTAGCTAAATTTAAATTCTTATTGAAAAATCAAGTGATGACTGAAGATAGTTTGGGAGAAAAAAACGTGCCCTGGATACACAGCATCATTTAGTTAATGTAGTCAACAACGTCCCCAGTTCTGTACGCACGGGATGAAGAAAGTTAATCGATTAGCAAAGAAATAGCCGCATGATTTTAGAGGGTTAGAGAAAAAGTGAGGAGAGGTTCATTTTTTTAGAAGCAACTTTATTATGAAGGTGTCGATAATGTTCAAGCACAAGGTAGCCATAAACTTTATGATTTTCCCCCAACCTTTCAACCCTTCGATAATTCAACCAACAGGGACCCTGCATCCGCCTCCGTTGACCGACATGCACCCTCCAGGACAGGCGAGTCATGTATCACAATTTACCATTTTTGACCCTATACTCCTGGCCAAGCTGGTGGGTGGGGTTGTTCTTCTTAAACTCGGATGGTGGACGACAAAAAATCGAGTTTTGAGATATAAAATTGATCGAGCTTACCAGGCCATTCCTGACATTCCTGAAAAACGTGCGGTTCTCGATAAGGGAGTTGCTCTTCTCGGAAACTCAGATTATGCAGCTTTCCATCCTAATGATGGGGAGGAAGTGATCCTCCACTTTTTGCGCCAAGCCTCTGAGCTAGGTTATCAAGATATAAAAGAACTGGCCGAAATAATAGGTAGGTCATCCGAAAATTTTCTTGAATGTAGTCTTAAATGTAGATGGAGTAGTGGACAGATAAAGGCGTTCGCCATATCCCTCATTGATCGCGCCCATCGAGGGCTTCCTTTCTATAGTACATTTCCTACTAGCAATGGTGTCCATTATCAATTTGATGTTTATCAGGTATCTGGGAAGATCCGTTGGAACTATTCCCATTGGTCCAGGGATGAGACGTTCAACTACGTGCAAGAGTTGACTGCTAATCCAGATCCAGACATCAACCCTTACGAACGGGCAACGTATTTTCTCGAGTGTTTCTCTGGGAGCCATGTTTCTTATACAACCTTTCGGAACGAAGTGGAAAGATATGGTGACTCACCTACAATCATTCTTTTTATAAGAGGATTATATATTGGAGGTCTCCTTCCTCAACTTAAAGAGAGAGATCTCGAAGAATTACTTGCCGAGATTCCAAAACAGCCTGGCCATCTTTCTCTTCATAAAATAATTTTTCTAGAAAAAAAAGCAGCAATGTCACTCGGGCAGTTCGGGCAGTATGGAAGAGAACCTTTGAGGCGTTGGAGTCGTGAGCAAATCAGGGCTCTTATAGTAGCCACCGTCAATAGGGCCTATCGTGGTCTTTCCACTTCATTTAACTCTCTTTTTCTTGAAGGAATCTCCTGGTCTGGAGACGAGCTCTTTCATTTCATGCAGGAGTTAGCTGCCGATCCGGATCCGGAGAAAAACCCCTACCAAGAGGCCTCTATATTATTAAAGGCTCTCCCTGATACGTGGGGTGATTATGCCCGACTTCAAACCACATTAAGACCCTATAGAGTGTATTCTCCAAAAAACTATATCGCACTCGCCTATAGTGATCGCAAGATTAGACTTGCATTTTCCAAGAGCAACCGGACAGAAGAAAAGTTTGAAGAAATATCCGCCGAGTTTCTCCGACAGGCTGTGCAACTCCCCTCTACCCGTATCATTTCTTTCGGAGATGAAGTAGCATCCTCACTAGTATATCTGGAAGGCGGACCCTTTCACTGGAGCCCTGAGCAGATAAAGACCTTCATCATATCCTTGATTGGTCGAACCCATCATCAATTTGACCCTGATTCTCATGAGCTACTGCCCTATGTCTTGGGGGCTCTCTTCAAGGAGAAGACAAAGGAGCTAGAACAACCCTGGTCTGGAGACGATCTATTCGACTACCTACAAGAGTTAGTGACTAAGCCAGATCCGGAAAGAAACTCTTATCAAAAGGCTCATAATTTTATCAGGGCCTTTGAGGGTCACCCTGTGACTTATGCGATTTTCAGGGAAGACGAAAAATTATGCAGGTCTTATAACTCAAAAAATCCGGCTTCTCTGGCTCGATGTTCTTCAATTCTACAAGAAGGCTTTTCCAATTTGGCCCCTCAACTCACAGGACAAGACCATCAGGAATTGATCACTTATTTTTTAGTCCAAGTTTCGTCGCTGCCTGAAGAGTTAGGAATAAAACCCCGAAAAATTGCAGAAGACATTGTCCAAATGCTGTTTTTGCTCCCCAAAAAACCCCTCTGCGAATGGAGTCGTGTCCAGGTGGTAGCCTTTGTGAAGGCCTTCATTGATGGGACCTGGCGTGGGCGCGCTGAGTTGAGAGATCCCGCTCGGCCTGTCTCTATTTTTATGAAGCTATTATCCTCTAGAAAGCCACTCTGGTCTGCAGAAGAAATCCTTGATTTTATGCAAACCTTGGCTACGCACAACCGCCGGTATTTAGCACCCTATAAACTGGCCCACGCCCTTCTTGCGAGTCTGGATGACGAGAGCATGAGCTGGGAGCATCTTAAATTTTTTCTAAACAAGATCAACAACACCAACGAAGAGACGATGATCCAAACGATTAGAAACTTTGTCGTGCCTTGTCTTTGGAGTTTAAAAGATGAAAGAGACAAGCTCACCGCCTGGAAACTCTTTATTAGCCTCTTCAAGGAATACCCCCATGAAGGTCTGCGCATCGCTCAGGATTTGTTTCAAAATATGAAATCAGCGGCACCGGATAGGATTCAATGGCATCTCCTGGATAAAGCCGGGCGGGATCAGGTATTAGACTTCATCGACATCACACGATTTTTTGACCTCAGGCTCTTCCAAGCCTGGAGAAAAAATCCTGATATGTTACGGCAATCGTTGAGGGATGTGCACGACGCCACCCAAAGGGATCAGCTGACAGAAGAGATGATCCGGCAATTAAGAGAGAATTACGGTGATGTGACCGCCATGCGTATCCTGAGACTGACAGTGCCTGCCAGTTCGGCCAGTATGGTCGATGCCAATGAATTAGTCCAATACATGATCAGTCGTCAGGCCCTGGGGGACCGCTCTGACCAAGTCCCGGCGGCCTGGAAGACACTTCGGGAGACCGAGGATGTGGTATTCTCTCTGAACCAGGGAACCTATGTACAAAAGGAAAAAACCACAATTGACCCTGAAGGACGGCTGGAGCGCTGGGTGCCGCATCTTCTGCAAGACGAAACGCGTGACACGACCACAGAACATCTCTCGAATCTCTTGTTAGCCTATCTGTACGATCCTGGAGAAACCACCCAAGGAGCCTTGTGGGATGGCCTGCTGGGTTGTGTGGGGAAGAGAGGCAATATCGATCTGAGGGCTGAATCAACCTATCGCCGCCTCCAAATTCTCGAAAATATTTTTACCGACAAGGATGAAGTCAAAAAGGAACTGGCACGGGCCCTCGACGCAGCACTCCCAAAAATGGACTGGGGAAAAATCAAATTGAAGAAAGAAGAACAAGGAATTGCCAATATCGCCAGTGTCGCTTCCAACCTGGATGCTGTTTGGCAAAAGACTCCGGCGGATGAGGCCCTGTTAATCAGTGCAAACATACTCGCCCGTTTTGATGCCAGGGATTTTCCCCTGCTGGTAGCAAAGGTCGCGCACAAGGAGGCTCGTGTTTATCTCGATGATATCATCCGCGGGCAACAGAGTCTCAAAAGACCTTCCCTTGAGGCGAAGGATGTAAAAAATTGGGTGCACAGCGGGGTCATCGAATTGGTCTTGGCATGGATCAAAAACGAAAAGACGAAGTTTGAGTTTGAGGGCATGACCCCGGTACGTCTGAGGCTTCGGGCGGTCAAGGGACTGGCCTATGCCCATTGGACCACCGGAGCCGGGGTTTGTGTTTATGAAGACACCTATCACTGGAAAGATCCTGATTTTGTCTTGCTGACTCCCACCATAGAGTTTCCCCGTGGATCCTTTGTACCGTTTCGCAGCGAAGGCTTTATCGCCACCAAGGTAGCGGTCATCAATGGCGAAAAGTATCTCACACTGCCAGGCTTCAATCCCAGTATTGAACTGATGAATATGGCCAAGCCCTCTGAAATACTTGTGCGGTTAATGAATCGTGTCCGCCGCTACGCAAGGGTCATGGGTTGCGAGGCTATTTTGATACCGACCACTACAAATATATCAAGCAATCGTAGCGAGATAAATACGGAGATCAAACGCCGGTACGGTAACAAGACCAAGACTTGGACCTCCCCCGTCAAATGGCACAGCTCAGGCTACAACTTTGACACAGCTTATGAAGTGGCCCTGGAAGAAGAGAAAGAACCTCCCGTCTTTTATCCTCAAGAAGCTGCCTAACCTTTGTTGTACTCATGAAGACGGAGGAATCTAATTTATTAAGATTATTATGAATTGAGAGTCACGGTTTGCAAGTTTGTGTGCCTTGCTACCATTTCAAAATCGCTATCATCATGAAGGAGTGTCCATTTATTTTTTAAGGCAAGATGGCCGATCAGGAGGTCGACCGTTTTGATCATGAAGCCTTTTTTGGCGAGTTGCATGGCGAGATCTGCTGCCTCCCTGTAATCCTGTTTTGAGAGATCTCCATACTCCAGAAGGTCAAAATATTCTTCAAGAAGCTTTTTTTCTTTTTGACTACGAGCCCCCCGAAAAACTTCTATCATGATAAGGCCACAGGTAAGAGCGCGGTCTTCTTTGAGGACAGTAGCAACCATCTCATACCAACCAGGAGTTTTTCTTAAAAAATGGATCCATGCCGAGGAGTCGATCAGGACCTTAGTCACGGCGCATTCTCTCCAGATCTTTGTGGGTTAGAGAAAAACGAAGTTTACGAGGAAGCTCGGCGAAGTTTTCCAGTTTTTTCTGTCGGAGTACGGCCTCCATCGACAAAATGACAGCCTCAGTTTCTGTTTTAGCGCCCAAGGCCTTTTTTACCTGCGTGAGTTTTTCTTGGGGAAGGATGAATTGTTTACGTTTAAGATGCATGATGTGTATAAGGGTAGATAGATTATACACATTTGTAAAGGTAAACTTTTAACCATTAATTTTGTTGTTGAACGACTAGTGCTTGAGGAATTTCTCGAAATTTGCCATCAGATAGGGTTGATGAATCAAAACGCCATCTCTTCAACGACCCCCATGCTTCGCCAGTATTTGGAGATCAAGGAGAAACATCGGGATGCCATTCTTCTTTATCGCATCGGGGATTTTTACGAGATGTTTTTTGAGGATGCGGTTACGGCCTCCAAAGAGCTCGATATTGTCCTGACATCACGAAACAAAAACGACCCCAACCCTGTGCCTCTCTGTGGGGTACCTTACCATTCGGTCCAGCCTTATATTGAAAAATTAGTGGCCCGCGGGCATCGCGTGGCGATCTGCGATCAGGTGGAAGATCCCAAAGAAGCCAAGGGGGTCGTGCGACGGGAGGTTAGTCGTGTGATTACGCCCGGGCTTTCGGGGCTTTTGGAAACGCCTGCAAAGGGAAGCGGGCAGGGGGCCCCCTATCTGGCCGTTATTCATTTTGGAAAAGAGACTTGTGGTCTGGCCCTTTTGGAGATTGCGACGGGAGATTTTCGTGTGACCGAAATGCGCCACCCGGAGGGGAGATTCAAGGACCTCCTCAGAGAAGAAATAGATCGAATCCATCCGAGAGAAATCGTTGTCTCCGCTCAATGGAATGATGAGAAGTCAGGCCTGAAGGAGGAATACAAAGACCTCCTTCCCCCGGATTGTTGTTTGAGCCTCCTCCCCGAATGGATCTGGGACGAGACCTATGCCCGTCGCACCCTTTATGACCAGTTTCAGGTCTCGACCTTGTCTGGTTTTAATTGTGAAGAGATTCCCTCGGGTATCATCGCGGCTGGAGCCGCTCTTTACTATGTGAAGGATACACAACGGGTGGCGCGATTGCCGCATGTCACGGCCCTCAAAAGATATCATCGCTCTGAAACGATGCTCTTGAGTGAGGACTCAAGGAAAAATCTCTCGTTCGATGACCTGATCGCCTGTCTTGATCAGACGCGGACGGCCGCCGGAAAAAGGCGTCTTCGCGAATGGTTTTACGCGCCTCTCCTTCAAAAAGCGGAAATTGAAAAACGCCTGGATGTTGTTGCCGAATTAAAAGAAAGAGAGGTTCTTTGTGAAAAAATTCAAAAAGGGCTCGAGTCGGTTTATGATCTGGAGAGGATCAACAGCCGCCTCTCTTTAGGGGCGGCCAATGCCCGTGATCTCAAAGGCCTGGCTCAAACGCTCCTGGCCCTTCACCATATCAGCCCTTTCTTGACAGAGTTTTGCGCCGAGGAGCTCAAAGAGATCTCCCAGAGCTGGAATTCTTTTTTGGATCTTCGAGAAGTCTTGGACAAAACCCTGGTTGAAGAGCCCCCCTTGGCGCTTAAAGAAGGCGAGCTGATTGCCGAGGGTGTGAGTGCGGAATTGGATGAGCTGCGCCGGCTTCGCCGTGATGCGAAGAGTTCCATGGCAGCCATGGAGGAACGTGAGCGCAAAAGGACAGGGATTGGTTCTCTTAAAATTCATTTCAATCGTGTCTTTGGCTATTATCTCGAAGTTTACAGTGCGCATCTTTCAAAAGTGCCGCCCGATTTTATACGCAAACAAACGTTGGCCAATTCAGAACGCTACATTACGCCTGAGCTGAAGGAATTTGAAGATAAGGTGCTGGGGGCGGAGGAGAGGATCAAGGCTCTCGAATACGAATTGTTTTGTGAGTTGAGACAGAAGGCCCTTCGGGAGGTTCCCGGATTGCAAGCTCAGGCGGGGCGTGTGGCCACCCTCGATGCTTTTTTGAGTCTTGCCTCTTACGCACGTGAAAATCGAACCGTGAGGCCGGTGATCGAGGAAAATGGTTTCTTGAAGATCCGTGTCGGTCGTCATCCCTTGGTCGAAAAAAGTATATCCGCGGGGAGTTATGTTCCCAACGATCTCTCGATGGATGTTGACGGAGACCGGTTTTTGATGATCACGGGGCCTAATATGGCGGGGAAATCGACGGTGATTCGCCAGACAGGGGTGATTGTTTTGATGGCCCAAACGGGCTCTTTTGTGCCGGCGCAAGAAGCCTGCATCGGCATTGTCGACCAAATTTTTACACGCGTCGGAGCGGCTGATCGATTGGCTCGTGGAGAGAGCACCTTTATGGTGGAGATGTGTGAAACGGCCTCGATCCTTCATCATGCGACAGAAAAAAGCCTGGTGCTTCTGGATGAGATTGGCCGAGGCACCTCAACTTTTGACGGGATCTCGATTGCGTGGGCGGTTGCCGAATATCTCCATGATACCGTTCGAGCCCGCACACTCTTTGCGACTCATTATCATGAACTTATCGATTTGGCCCTGACGAGATCAGGGATTAAGAATTACAATGTGCAGGTCAAGGAAGAAGGAAACCAGATTACCTTTCTTTATCGGCTCGTAGAGGGAGGAATGAGTCATAGTTTTGGTATTCACGTGGCACGTCTTGCCGGTCTTCCAACCCCTGTTTTGGAGCGGGCCAAGGAGGTACTAAAAAATCTGGAACAAGGAGAGTTAGACCCCGGAGGAGTGCCACGGTTGGGGAAAAAACAGAAAAAAAACAACTCAAATCAGGGAGACCTTTTTTAATGAGACAGTGGCTTTGTGTATTGATGATCACGATGTCTCTCGGCGGTCCTGCCCAAGCAGCTTCCAAAAAACCATTATCTCATTCAAAATCAAAACATGACAAACTTCCGCCCCCTGTCATCATCATTGATCCCGGTCACGGAGGCAAGGACCCGGGAGCCATTTCCAAATATCACATCCGTGAAAAAAATCTGGTACTTTCCATTTCCAAAAAATTGGCAGCTAGCCTCCGGAAGATTGCCAAGGCGGAGGTTTATCTGACGCGTCATACGGATCAATTTATCACCTTGGGGGCTCGCGATGAGATAGCTAACCAACATCAATGTGATCTTTTTCTCTCTATCCATGCCAATGCCTCCAAAAGCCCCAAGGCAAAAGGTCTTGAAATTTATTATCTCAACAAGGCCACTGATTCTGCCTCCGCACGGCTGGCGTCTCGTGAAAATCGAGGATCCTCAAAAAAGAAAAAAGAAATGGAGATGATCCTCTCCGATCTCGTCCAAACCGCAGCTACGGAGGAATCGGCAGAATTGGCGGCTCAAGTCAAAGGCAGGCTGGAAATCCGACTTCAACAATATGACATGAAAGGTCTTCATGTTAAAACGGCCTTGTTCTATGTCCTCGTTGGGGCTAAGTGTCCCAGTCTTCTGATTGAGACCGGTTTTGTGACGAACTCCCAGGAAGCCTCGAGGATGAAGAAGGCGGGTTATCAGAAGGAAATGGCGGACGCGATTGCCGAAGGTGTCAGAGGGTACCTCAAAGGTTTGCAAAGGCCCGATGGAGATTTATGAATTTTCAGAGTGATCTGTCCGTATTACACCTACAAGAAGAAAACCTTCTTCCTTCTATCAAGGCCTACCTGCAGACGCTAGAACAGCAGCTGTTACAATGGCATCAGGAAAAAAAGGATCCGACCCAAGTGATTCTTTTAAGGACAGAATCCATCGATCGGCTCCTGGTTTCACTTTTTAAATTGGCTCAGGAGATTCATCACAAGGAGGCGAAATCTTCAAAATCCCCAAAATCCCCAAAATCCGAAGATCTAACCGTTACTCTTTTAAGCCAGGGAGGTTATGGAAGAAAGGAATTATGTCTTCATTCGGATATCGACCTCTTGTTTCTCTATGAAGGGAAGGCTGATCCATTTTTGAAACTTTTTACGGGAAGAATTCTGCAAACCCTCTGGGACGCAGGCCTTGAGGTTGGGTTTGCCACCAGGACGGTTAAGGACTGTAAAAAGCTTTTGGAATCCGATCTTACTATTTTGACGGCCCTGATTGATGCCCGCTTTATTGCGGGAGATCCTGGCCTGGCCGAGAAGGTGTCCCGGATGATTGACCATTATTTTTCATCGGAAAAAAATCGAAATCGTTTTGTCCGGCTGAAGATGGGTGAGAACAAAGAAAGACAGGAGCGCTATGGCGGCTCAGTTTATCTTTTGGAACCCAATTTGAAAGAGGGCGAGGGTGGGCTTCGCGATTATCATACGCTGTACTGGATCGCCCGTATCTATGGAGGGATTCAATCACCTCAGGAACTGGTGAATCGGCATTTTCTGACTCAGGAAGAGTTTGATCAGTTGTGGGGAGCTTTGAAGTTTCTTTGGACGATTCGGAATGAATTACATCGAAGGACGGGCCGAAGATCGGACCAGATGCTTTTTGAATTTCAGGAGCCCATGGCTCACTGGTTAGGTTTTGAAAATACCCCCCAGTTTTTGGGTGTCGAACTCTTTATGCAGCGATACTATGCCCAAGCCAAATGTATTTATCAGTTTACGGAAAGGGCGATTAAAAAACTCCATCGTGTCGAACCCAAACTTTTTTCACTCCCCCAGAGTGTCATCGATGATGAGCATTTTCGCGTACTGGACGGCAGGTTAACCATTGCTTCACCTCAGGTATTTGAACAGGAACCTCTCTATCTCTTGAAAATTTTTCAAATGGCACATCATCTCGATCTTCCCATCGATGATTTCGCCAAGGAAAAGATTGAAAAAAACATTTTTCGAATCGATGACTCCTTGCGGTCATCACTCCAGGCGGGAAGGATTTTTCGCCAAATGCTCGGGAAGTACACGGGTCTTGGAAAACGCCTAATTGAAATGAATGATCTCGGAGTCCTGGGGGCCTACCTTCCGGAATTCCAAAAACTCAGGTTTCGGGTACAGCACGACATTTATCATGTTTATACGGTGGATGTGCATTCCATCTTTGCGGTGGGTGAGCTCGGCAATCTGGAAAGCGGGGACTACGTGACGACCCACCCAACGCTTCACGAACTGATTAAAGAGGTTGGTAAAAAGGATCTCTTGGCCTTTGCTACCTTGTATCACGATATAGGCAAAGGCGAGGGAAGGGGACATGTTGAAAAGGGAGCCCCACTGATTCGTCGTGCGGGGGAGAGATTGGGTTTTTTGCCGACTGAGGTGGATGCTCTGGAATTTTTGGAGTTGAGTCATCTTTTGATGACCCATCTTGCCTTTCGTCGTGATCTGGAGGATCAAAATCTTATTATCCAATTCGCTAAATCGATGCAAAATCTTGAGTTGCTTAACATGCTCTATCTCCAGACTTTTTGTGATGTCAAAGGCGTCAGTGCCGAGGCCATGACGGATTGGAAGGCTTCTCTTCTTCAATATCTTTATTTAAAAACGAGAGAAGTCATTCAGAAAGGCTCTTTTACAAAAGAGAAGGCTTCGGCACTTGTACCCAAAATATTGGAGGACGTCTTTAAACTTTTGGGTACGGATCATGATAAGATGAAATGTCGTGAATTTTTTGCGATCATGGCCCCTCGTTATCTACTGGCTGTCCCTCCTCAGGTGATCGTGAGACACGTCAAACTCTGGGAGAGATTTGCCGAAAAACCCATTGTTTTTGAATCCCGTCTTCTGGAGAGAGAAGGGCTCAATGAAGTCACTCTCTTGACGCGCGAGAGCCCGGCCCTTTTTTCACGGATGGCGGGTCTCTTTGCCGCTCATAATATTAATATTATCGAATCTCAGCTGAATGTCTCCAATCAGGGCCATGCCCTGCAGATTTTTAAGGTGGCTGATCACGAAGGCAAGGCAATTACAGATTTTGAAAAATGGACGCGGGTAGAAAGGGATTTGAGGGACGTACTTGAGGGCCAGGTCAGAATTGAAAACCTGGTTGCCGAAAAATTCCGCCCCTCTCTCTTCAAGAAAAAAGTAGCCCAACAGTTGCCAACCCAGATTGAGATCGACAATGATCTTTCGGCTTATTATACGGTGATTGATATCTATACCTCAGATCGAGTGGGTCTTCTCTATCAGATTACATCAACTCTCTCGGCCTTGGGCCTCTATGTGGATGTTTCCAAGATCTCGACAAAGGTGGATCAGGTGGCGGATACTTTCTATGTCAAAGATATTTTTGGACATAAGATTACTTCTCAGGAAAGATTAAAGAAGATTAAAGAAATGCTTCAGAGGGTGGTTGAAGAAGAACCAGTTCCCGGTTGGAGGGCACCGGTCCTGCTTTCGGAGAAAGCGATATGACCCGCGAGATTGTGATTTTTCTTCTTCTTTTGATAGCCTTAGTTCTTCTTCTCATTTACTATCGGCGTTCAGAAAAAAAGTACCTTAACCAGAGGACCCTTGAGGCGATGTCTCCCGATTTGCGTGAAGAAATAGAAACCGAGAGGCGTACCAATTTAGAGAAACGCCAAAAATTCGAAGAAGCTCTGAAACAGGAGCAGTCAAAGATAGGGGAGCCAAAATCTTGAAAAGTTCCGGGATTGTTACACTCACAACCGATTTTGGTACTGTCGATGGCTATGTGGGCTCCGTCAAGGGAGCGATCTTGTCGATCAACCCCAAAGCCCATCTTGTTGATTTAACCAATGCCATTCCTTCCTATGACATTGTGGTTGGGGCCTTTCATCTGGGGTGTGCTTTTTCTTTTTATCCCCGAGGGACTGTCCATCTGGGTGTGGTTGATCCCGGAGTGGGTAGCGAACGTCATCCTCTTCTCGTCGTGACCAAAAATTACTTTTTGGTGGGTCCTGATAACGGTCTTTTTACACTCGTGGTACAAAAGGATCCAGCAGTGGCTGTTTATGAATTGACAGAGAAAAAGTATTGGAGATCCGAGATGAGTTCTACCTTTCACGGGCGTGATCTTTTTGGGCCTGTGGCGGCCTATCTTACACGAGGGGTCGTTCCGTCCTCTTTTGGAAAAAAGAAGAAAACTCTCAAACTCCTGGATGATTTCAAAGGTGATTTCAAAATTCAAAAACAAGGGCAGGGATATTTTGGCAAGATTCTTTTTTTTGACAAGTTTGGCAATGCCTTTTCTAATATTCAAAAATCACAAGTAAGAGAGAGGACGTTTTCTCATGTCGAATGGAATCAGCGAAAAATTTTCTTCTACCACACGTACTCGGAAATTCCCAGGGGAGAACCCGGGGCTATCTTTGGAAGTGCCGGTTTTTTGGAAATTGCCCTGCGAGAAGATTCTTTTAAGGTACAATACGGTGCGTCAAAAGAAAGTACCGTCTTTTTGAAAACTTGTTGAAAAAAAGCCAATTTGCTGGTTAGAGTGATTGTTCATAATGGCAAAAATAAAAATCTGCGTAGAGCCTGACTGTAAAAACGTTCAGACGACTGAGAGTTATTGTAGACTCCATTACTTAAAGAACTGGAAAGCCATTCGCGAGACAGCTCAAAAAAAGGCTGCGGAGCGTCTCAATAAGTATGTCGACGGAATCTGCAAAAAATATCCGGATAAGTACGTGGATATGATTCGAAGGGAAATCAAGACCGGTAAGGGGGATTTTCAGAATGCCGGCGAGGAAGCCCCCGTTGATGAGTTTGCCGAGGGTTTTTCGGAAAACCTCGGTTTTCATGATGATGAGAGTCTTGATAAGCTCCTGTCACGCATCAAGATTGACAAAGACTATTAATCCTACCTAGGGTAAATCCTCTCATGAAGAAAGTCTACTTTAAGACATATGGGTGTCAAATGAATGAACATGACTCCCAGAAGATGGAGGCCTTGTTGCGGGGGGATGGGTATCTCAAGACATCCTCGGCAGGGGACGCGGACCTCATTGTGATTAATACGTGTAGTATTCGTGAAAAATCCTACCACAAGGCCCTTTCTCAGATTGGTAAGCGGGGTAAGGAGTCCTTAAAATCTTCTAAGAAACCTGTCATTGCCGTGACGGGTTGTGTGGCCTCTCACGAAGGTGATCGTTTACTGAAGAGATTTCCTTTTGTGGATATTGTGGCCGGGCCGGATCACATGGGTGTATTGCCGGGCCTGGTACGTGAATCCGAAAAAGATCACAAGAGGGTTTCTGTGACCGACTTCCACGATCTTTCGGATTATGAGTTTCCAACACCCATTCTTTGGAACGACGATTTCCGGAAGAGTGTCAAGGCCTACGTTACCATCATGAAGGGTTGTGACAACACCTGTTCATTTTGTATCGTTCCTTTCGTACGTGGAAAAGAAGTCTCGCGGGTTCCCTCCGAAATCGTTGATGAGATCCACGGGCTCGAGGAACAAGGTATTCGTGAGGTGATGCTTCTTGGGCAAAATGTTAATTCTTATGGCAAGAGACTTTCGGAAAAAACAAACTTTGCAAAACTCTTGCGCAGGATTGACGAAGAAACTACCCTTTCACGCATTCGATACACGAGTCCTCATCCTAAAGATCTTTCTATGGATCTTGTGCAAGAATACGAGAAAAACCAAAAACTCTGCCCCCATATTCATCTTCCAGTTCAGTCAGGGTCCAATACGATTTTAAAAAGGATGAGGCGCTCCTATACCCGGGAGGTTTACCTGAGGAAGGTCGAAAAACTCAAACAGGCCAAACCGGATATTGCTATCACGACGGATATTATCGTTGGGTTCCCCGGTGAAACGGATCGGGACTTTGAAGAAACGCTTTCCTTGGTCGAGGAAGTATCCTATGACTCAAGTTATTCATTTTTGTTCTCTCCGCGCCCCAATACGGAGGCTTCAACTTTTGTTGACGATGTGCCGATCGAGGTTAAAAAAGAAAGATTAACTCGACTTCAGGTATTGCAGTCGGAGATTTCACTCAGAAAACACCAGTCGTTGGTAGGTCAGGTCGAATCGGTTCTGATTGAGGGTCCTTCAAAGGAAATGAAAGGTCAATTAACGGGTAGAACGCCGCATAGCAGGATCGTTAATTTTCATGGTGGTGGGGAAAAGATAGGTGATATACTAGACATCGAAATCACGGATGTCTCCGCCTACTCTTTAAAGGGGAAAAAATGCTTGTAGAAATGAAAGTAACCGGCTTGACGATCGATCCTTTTACCAACATGCCCATTATTATTTTAAAGGACATGGAGGAGAAGAGCGCACTTCCGATCTGGATCGGTCTCATCGAGGCCTCGGCAATTGCCACCGAGCTCGAAAAAATACAGCTGGCTCGTCCCATGACGCATGATTTGATCAAAAATATCCTTCAAAGCCTCGCTGTGAAGGTTGATAAGGTAGAGGTCAACGATCTTTGCGACAATACCTTTTATGCCCGCATTTTTCTGAAAAATGAAGGGAAAGGGTTTGTCATTGATTCACGTCCCTCGGATGCTATTGCCTTGGCTCTTCGCACCAACGCCCCTATCTTTGTTGATAAAAAAGTCATTGAGAAATCACGGCAAGTGGATCTATCTCGTGGAGCCAAAGAGGGCGAAAAGAAGGGTGAACAACAAAAATGGGCCGAATTTCTTGAAAATCTCAATCCGGAAGATTTTGGAAAATACAAGATGTAGAAGAGTCTTCCTACCGGAAAAATTCACAAAGACGATCAAGCGTTGGAATCTTTTTGGCCCCGGGGACAGACTTGTTGTGACTGTCTCTGGGGGGATCGATTCTGTCACTCTTCTCCATCTTTTTTTGCATCTTCCCCCCTCCCTTCAACCGTACATCGTTGTGGCCCATTACAATCATCACCTGCGTGGAAAACAATCTGATGAGGAAGCCAGTTTTGTGAAGGACCTCTGTCAAGAATGGAAAGTTCCATTTTATGGGGGAGAGGCCCCTCTTTGGAAGACAAAGTCAAATTTGCACGATCGTGCCCGGCGTCTACGGTATGATTTTTTCAAAAAGGTGGCGCGCCAGGCGGGTACAGGCAAAATTGTGACGGCGCATCAGGCTGATGATCAAGCCGAGACTTTTTTAATCCGATGGTTACAGGGGGCCGGTCTGAAAGGCCTATCGGCTATATCTTTGAAGCGCGATGAAGATGATTTTACCTTTATTCGACCTCTTCTTTTTGCAAGTCGGTCGGAGATTCATGATTATGCAGTCTCTCGGGATCTCCCATTTCGAGAGGATCCATCCAATGTCAGCGAGAATTATCTTAGAAGTCGTGTCAGAAAATGGCTCCAGTTTTTTCGATCGGAGAATCCCAATCTCGGTGAAAGAACATCCCTTAATTCTATTTTTCTTCAGGCAGATCAAGGTTATCTCGATTCACTCACGGAATCCCTTTTTAAGGAAAAGATTGTCGAATCGGAGGGGGGGTATGAAGGGCAGGTGAAGGTTTACAAAGGGTTGCCGGAAGCTTTGCGCTATCGCCTGATTCAAAGGATTATCAGGGAGATAAAGTCGCCAAGGGCAGCCTTTCCGGCAGAGGCTGTCCTCAAAATTGATGAGCTTCTCCTTCATCCATCCCATCGAAAACACTATGATCTCCCAGAAAGGATTGGTTTGAAAAAAGAGAAAGGAATGTATAGAATCTATTGTAAAGAGTCAGGAGAATAAACATTGATTCAATAAATTGGCTATGTTAGCTGGGTCGAACCATGAAACAGTCACAAAAAACGATTGCCCTGTGGGCCGTGATCGTGCTCCTCTCCATTACGGTTCTTCATTTTCTCAATACCCGTCCCGTTCTTCGTAAAACCATTTCATTCAGCGAATTTTTAAGTGCTTTGCAGAGGGAACAAGTCGAAAGGATTTCGATTCAGGATGAGGAGTATCTTGGAAAATTCAAAGATAATTATCAGGGGGGTAATTTCTTTGAGACCATTGGTCCAGCCGATAGTGAAAAGGCCATGGAGCTTATTGCCAAATCAGGTGCCAATCTCGAGTACAAGCGACGTCGCGAAACACCGCTTTGGCAGCAGATTTTAATTTCATGGCTCCCCATGATCCTGCTTTTTGCCTTTTTCTTCTTTTCGATGAGACAGATTCAGGTTGGTGGGGGAAGGGCTATGAGTTTTGGGCGGAGTCGTGCCCGTATGCTCTCCGAATCACAGAAAAAGGTAACTTTTAAGGACGTTGCCGGCGTTGAAGAAGCCAAGTATGAGTTGCAAGAAATTATCCAGTTTTTGAAAGATCCCAAAAGATTTACAAAGCTGGGCGGACGCATTCCCAAGGGGGTACTCCTGGTGGGGGCCCCTGGAACAGGTAAGACGCTTCTGGCGAAGGCCGTTGCGGGTGAAGCGGGTGCCCCGTTTTTTTCGATCAGTGGTTCCGATTTTGTTGAGATGTTTGTTGGAGTTGGTGCGTCACGTGTCCGCGACCTTTTTGAGCAAGGTAAGAAGAGCGCCCCCTGCATTATTTTTATCGATGAAATCGATGCCGTTGGGAGACATCGAGGTGCGGGGCTTGGCGGAGGCCATGACGAGCGTGAACAGACTTTGAACCAGCTTCTCGTGGAGATGGATGGATTTGAATCAAACGAAGGTGTGATTATCATGGCGGCGACGAACCGTCCCGACGTTCTGGATCCGGCTCTTCTCCGGCCCGGGCGATTTGATCGGCGTGTGGTTGTTCCCAGACCCGATGTCAAAGGACGTGAAGAGATCTTAAAAGTGCACAGCCGGAGAACGGTTGTAGCGCCCGGTGTTGATCTTTCCGTGATTGCCCGTGGTACACCAGGTTTTTCGGGTGCCGATCTGGAAAGCTTGGTGAATGAAGCCGCCCTCAATGCCGCCCGTTATAGCAAGAAACAGATTGAAATAGATGACTTCGAGCTGGCCAAGGACAAGGTTCTCATGGGGGCTGAACGGAAGAGCATGATCCTCTCTGAAGAGGAAAAACGTATGATCTCTTATCATGAATCAGGGCACACCCTGGTGGCCCGATCCCTCCCCGGTACCGATCCTGTCCATAAAGTCACTATTATTCCCCGAGGCATGGCCCTCGGACTCACACAGCAGCTCCCCCTGGATGAGCGTCATATTCATTCAAAAGATCATGCAGAAAATACGATCTCTGTCTTGATGGGAGGCCGTTGTGCCGAAGAGCTGATTTTTCAGCAAAAGACGACGGGGGCCGGAGATGATATTGATAAGGCGACTGATCTTGCGCGCAAGATGGTTTGCGAATGGGGAATGAGCGATCTTGGACCCCTTGCCTATGGACGAAAGGAAGCGGAAATTTTCCTGGGTCGCGACTTTGTCCAGCAGCAGGAATACAGTGAAAAGACGGCCGTAGAGATCGATGAAGAAGTAAAGAAAATCATCAATCGCAACTACGAGAGAGCCAAAAAGATTCTCACAGAAAAATTGGATATTCTCCATCGTCTGGCACAAACCCTTCTTGAATTCGAATCTCTGGATGGAGAACAAATCGATCAGGTCATTCGTGGCGAAAAGGTAGAGGCGTCTAGACGTCGTATGCCTCCCGTACCTCCGGCAGCCGCTTCGCCATCGACCACGACACCTCCTATCTTCCAACCCGTTCCCGAACCCGGTAAAGCTTAGTCGGTGATTATCGGCCCAAAAGACTTCGATTTTAAAAATGAAGTTTATCTGATGGGAATCCTCAACGTCACACCCGATTCTTTTTCGGACGGGGGACAATTTATGGATCCCGAAAGAGCCTTGGACAGGGCCCTGCAAATGCAAGAAGAGGGCGCCGATATCCTCGATATGGGAGCTGAGTCGACGCGTCCAGGCGCCGAGCCTGTTGACTCTCGGGAGGAATTAAAAAGGCTGTTGCCGGTCCTGAAAAAAGTAGCCCCAAAACTTAAAATTCCTGTCTCGATTGATACCTACAAAGCGAGTGTGGCCGAAGTTTGTCTGCAGGAGGGGGGGGGGCTGATTAATGATATTTCAGCCCTGCGCGGCTGTGGTGACCCGGAGCCCATCTCTATGATTGATGTCATAGCCAGGTTTGGGGTGCCCATTATACTGATGCATATGAAGGGAGAACCCAGGACGATGCAGAACGATGTCAATAATGATGATGTGATTTCGGTCCTCGGTACCTTTTTTCGCGAGCGAGTTCACGAGGCAACGCGAGGAGGTGTGACCGATATACTCCTGGATCCGGGAATAGGCTTTGGAAAGAGCGCTGAAGACAATATGAAAATCATGAGGAATCTGGAGGCCTTTCACCCGTTGGAATATCCGCTGGTTGTGGGCACTTCACGAAAATCGTTCCTTCGAAAAATCGTGGGAGAGGATCCAGGCCAGATACTCATCGGGAGTATTATGACGGCTCTTTTAGGGGCATGGCGCGGGGCTTCGCTCTTGAGGATCCATGATGTCAAAGAGACCAGGGCCGCGATTCGCCTTGCCAAGCTCTCAAACTTTTTATAATTTCCGGAACTCATGAAGAAACTATTTGGGACAGACGGAATTCGAGGAATGGCTAATCAATATCCCATGACGGCCGAAGTGGCCCTGGCGGTGGGACGTTCGCTTTCTCATGTTTTTAAGAAGGTGCAGAGGCCTCGTATCCTTATTGGAAAAGATACACGCCTTTCCTGTTACATGATCGAAACGGCCATGGCGGCCGGGATATGTTCAATGGGGGCCGATGTTTTTCTGATGGGACCTATGCCCACACCGGGCATTGCCTTCCTCATCCAAGCCATGCGGGCTGACGCCGGTGTTGTCATTTCCGCTTCCCATAATCCCTTTCAGGACAACGGCATCAAAATTTTTTGCAGGCATGGTTTTAAACTTCCTGATTATCTCGAAGAGAAGATAGAGAATCTGGTGACCTCGGGAGAAATCGACCATTTTCGTCCAACGGCCAGTGATGTGGGCAGAGTCGCTCGTATCGATGATGCGCGTGGACGTTATATTGAATTTTTAAAATCAACCTTTCCCAAAAATCTTTCTCTGGAAGGGTTAAAGATTGTTGTCGATTGTTCCCACGGGGCGACCTACAGGATTGCGCCGATTGTTCTTGAAGAGTTGGGTGCCGAGGTGATTGTTATGGGAGACAGACCCAATGGACGAAATATCAACGAAGGCGTGGGGGCCATGTATCCGCAACTCATGGCGAAGAGAGTGATCGAAGAGAAGGCCCATGTAGGCATTGCCCTCGATGGTGACGGGGATCGCGTCGTTTTTGCCGATGAAAGGGGCCATGTCGTTGATGGAGATGCCATTTTGGCTGTTTGTGCCGAAGAGCTGATTCGTAAAGGGGCCCTCAAGGAAAAAACAGTGATTGCAACCGTGATGAGCAATCAGGGTCTCGATGAGTATTTAGCTGCCAGTGGAGGCAGGGTGATTCGTTCCCAGGTGGGTGATCGATATGTGGTTGAGACCATGAGAGAAAAAGGATGTAATTTTGGTGGCGAAGCCTCAGGCCATCTCGTCTTTCTCGATCACTCCACGACAGGTGACGGTCTTATTGCTGCCTTGCAGGTCCTTAGTTTGATGGTGAGTCGTGCCTCGACACTGTCGGAGGTTGTTTCCAAATATGAGGCTTATCCGCAGATTCTGAAGAGCATCAAGGTTCGTGAAAGAAGAGACTTGGCCCTTTTCCCCGATCTGCAAGCGATGATCCGCTCCTTTGAAGAAAGTTTAGGAACACAAGGACGCCTCCTGATTCGGTATTCCGGTACAGAGCCTGTTGTCCGTATTATGGCAGAAGGAAAAGAAGAATTGACGATTAAAAAGATGGTGCAAGATCTTTGTTCCTGTATCGAAAGAAATCTCGCCTGAGGGAGTTTCACCTGACATGAGTAAATTAGGTGTGAATATAGACCACGTGGCCACTTTGAGGCAGGCGCGCGGGACGCGTTATCCGGATCCTGTTTCGGCAGCCGCCCTGGCCGAACAGGGAGGGGCCAATCAAATTACTGTTCATTTGAGGGAAGATCGACGGCATATTCAGGATTTTGATGTGCGTCTTTTGAAGCGCTCTGTTCAAACCGAACTGAATTTAGAAATGGCTGTTACCGAGGCCATGATCCATTTTGCCATCGATGTCCAACCGCACTCCGTGACTTTTGTCCCTGAAAAGAGGCAAGAACTTACGACCGAAGGCGGTCTGAATGTTCGTAAGAATTTAAACAAGCTCACTCAATGCGTTCCCCTTCTGCAAAAGAAGGGGGTTCGCGTCAGTCTCTTTGTAGATCCTGATGAAGAAAATATCGATTTGGCTTCTGAACTCAAAGTCGATGCGGTGGAGATCCATACGGGAAAATATGCGGAAGCCAAATCAGGAGAAGAAAGGCAAGGGGAGCTGGAACGAATCAGGACATCGGCAAAACGGGGAAGCCAAAAGGGCCTCTGGGTTGCCGCCGGTCATGGCCTTCATTATGTAAATATCAAGCCGGTGACGGAAATAAAAGAGATCGTCGAATATAATATTGGTCACTCCATCATGGCGCGCGCTCTTTTTGTCGGCATGGAAGCGGCTGTGAGAGAAATGAAGAAGTTGATTGACCCATAATGACAATGATTACAAAAAAGGAAATAAGGCCTCTTTTTGTCCCGCGGTCTCGGGACAGTCACAAAGGGACTTACGGCCATCTCCTCCTGATTGGGGGTTCTGCCGGCAAGGTTGGGGCTATTCTCATGTCAGGTCGGGCGGCACTCAGGTCGGGTGCGGGGCTTGTGACAGTCGCCTTGCCCGATAAAGCCTTTCGAAAATTATCCAAAAACTTTTTAGAACTGATGTATGAGTCCCAACCCTCCACCCCCGGAGGCACTTTAAGTCGCCGGGGAGGGAAGAAAATCATTCAACTCCTCAAGGGAAAATCGGCCGTGGGAATGGGCCCTGGGATGGGCAACAACGCCGATACAAAGGCCATCTTGGGTCAGGTATTGAAAAAATGCGAACAACCCATTGTTCTGGATGCCGATGCCCTCAATCTCCTGGCTGCCGATAAAAAGGAACTCGGGCCACTTTTAAAATTAAGGGCAAGATTAAGGTCCTCCACCATTGTGACACCCCATCCCGGAGAAATGGCAAGACTAGCTGGAACGACGATTGAAAAAGTTCAAGCCAATCGCCAAGGAGTCGCGAGGGAGTTTGCCACCCAACACCATATCTTTGTCGTCCTCAAAGGGTACCGTACGGTCGTTGCGGATCCAGAAGGTCATCTCTTTATTAATTCAACAGGGAATCCAGCGATGGCAACGGCAGGGATGGGGGACGTCCTCACCGGTCTCCTGGTCTCGCTTCTGGCCCAAGGTTTCTCTCCTCTGAACGCGACACTGGCAGCCGTCTATATTCATGGGAGGGCAGGGGATCGTGTGGCCCGGCGCCTCGGAGACCGTGGTCTCCTGGCCGGTGACGTGATTGAGGAGATCCCTTTGGCACTACGGGAAATCATGAATTGATGAAAATAATTTCAAGGACAACGCAACAGACGCGCGCCATTGCCGCCGATTTTGCCAAAAAAACAATTTTGGAGATGAAGAGCGATCGTCCTCTCCTGATTGGCCTCATGGGGGATCTGGGAGCCGGAAAAACGACGTTTGTGCAAGGGATGGCGCAAGGTTTAGGCATTGATCCTGATTATTATGTGAACTCTCCGACTTTTACCCTGGTGAATGAGTATCGACTCGATCGCCCTCTCTTAAAACACTTGATTCATATCGATCTCTATCGCATCGAAAATCCTCAAGCCGCTGAAAACCTCGCCCTCGAAGACTACTTAAGTCCTGGTCATCTTGTTGTGGTGGAGTGGCCTGAAAAATGGCCTCGTCTTCTTCAGCAAATACAAATAAAAATCGAGATCCATCTTCTTTCTCCAAAAGAGCGTGAGATTGTGATTGAAAAACAACCTCTTGAGACTTTTGATTAAATCACCTATAAAATTTCAACTTTCTTCAAACTTTGAAGGTTCGAAAGACCTATGTTGATTATTCAAAAATACGGAGGGACCTCCGTCGGTGATGTGGATCGTATTAAGAATGTCGCCCGGAGGGTCCTGGACACCCAGAAGAAAGGTCACCAAGTCGTGGTGGTCGTCTCAGCCATGTCCGGAGAAACCAATCGCCTCGTGGATCTGGCACATAAGATTTCCAAAGAACCGGATGGTCGCGAGTACGATCAACTCGTTTCCACCGGAGAACAAGTGACGGTGGCCCTCCTGGCATTGGCCCTTCGCGATTTAGGCGGACAGGCCCGTTCTTTCTTGGGACATCAGGTGAGGATTGTGACCGATAACGCCTATTCGAAGGCGCGCATCAAGAGTATCGATGCCGGTGTTATTCACGATGAACTCAAAAAAGACAGGGTAGTGGTCATTGCTGGATTTCAGGGAATCGATCCTGATGGGAACATCACGACGCTCGGGCGTGGGGGCTCTGATACCACAGCGGTTGCCATTGCCGCAGCCTTAAAGGCCGATGCGTGCGAGATTTATACAGATGTGGATGGTGTTTATACGACCGATCCGCGTATTGTCCCTGAAGCAAAAAAGCTTTCCAGGATTTCTTATGAAGAAATGCTTGAATTAGCCTCTCTGGGGGCTAAGGTATTGCAGATTAGATCGGTGGAGATGGCAGCGAAGTATCAAGTGCCGCTCTGGGTCAAGTCGAGCTTCAACCATTCGGAGGGTACCCTTGTGATGCAAGAAGATAAAGAAATGGAAAAAGTCCTGATTGCAGGAATTGCCTTTGACAAAAATGAAGCCAAGATCGCCGTTAGGCGTCTCCCGGATCATCCCGGTGTCGCTTCGCGACTCTTCCTGCCGCTTTCGGAGGCCCACATTAACGTGGATGTGATCATCCAAAATATTTCTGCCGACGGGTTTACGGATCTGACCTATACGATCCCAAGGGCCGATCTTGCCAAGGCCCTTCGCATCGTTGAAAAAACCGCAAAGGAGTTGGGTGCGGCCAAAGTGGAGTCCGATGAAAAAATCGCCAAAGTTTCTGTGGTCGGTGTGGGGATGCGCTCCCACTCCGGAGTGGCGGCACGTATGTTTGCCACACTGGCCCAAGAGAAGATTAATATTCAGATGATCTCGACCTCTGAAATTAAAATTTCCGTGGTGATTGATGAAAAAGAACTGGAGAAGGCCGTCAAGGCCCTGCATAAGGCCTTTGAATTGGAAAAATGAAACGTAACATTCAACTCTACGACACGACGCTTCGCGATGGGACCCAATCGGAAGATATTTCCTTTACAGTCGAAGACAAGGTGCGTGTGGCGGAAAGGCTGGATGCCCTGGGAATCCACTATATCGAGGGGGGCTGGCCGGGCTCCAATCCCAAGGACGATGAATTTTTTCAGCGCAGGTTGATTCTCAAAAATGCAAAACTCGTCGCTTTTGGAAGCACAAGGCGGCGTGGCGTTAAGGCCTCCCAGGACAAGATCCTCAATGCCTTACTCAAGGCAGAGACCCCGGTCATCACTATTTTTGGAAAATCCTGGGATTTCCATGTCCGCGATGCCTTGCATATCTCTCTCGATGAAAATTTAGAACTCATCTATGATTCGGTTCAATTTCTCAAAAAACATGTGGATGAGGTGATCTACGACGCCGAACATTTTTTTGACGGGTATAAAGAAAATCCCAAATATGCCCTCAAGACTCTCAAGGCAGCAGAGGAGGGTGGGGCCGATCGTTTGGTCCTTTGTGATACCAACGGCGGGAGTCTGCCTCACGAAATCGAAAAAATGATTTTGGGTCTTCGCAAGGGTTTTAAAAAACTTCCGGCCCTGGGTATTCATTGCCATAACGATGCCGAATTGGCCGTTGCCAACTCTTTGGCCGCCGTGCAGGCCGGTGCGGGCCAGATCCATGGGACTGTCAATGGTATCGGTGAGCGTTGCGGCAATGCAAACCTTGTTTCGATTATTCCCAATCTAAAACTCAAGCTTGGAATCGATTGTGTGACGCCGGAACAATTAAAAAGACTGCGGGAGATTTCACGATTTGTGGATGAACTCGCGAATCGAAAACCCTTCAGCCATCAGCCGTATGTTGGTGATTCGGCCTTTGCCCACAAAGGGGGAGTCCACGTGAGTGCGATTCTCAAAAATCAAAAGACCTATGAACATATAGATCCGGTGACCGTGGGAAATCGGCGACGTGTTCTTGTTTCCGATCTCGCGGGACAATCCAGTATTCTCTACAAGGCAAACGAGTTGGGAATCAAACTCGATTCGAAGGATCCTGTGGCCAAAAAAATTGTAGAAGAGATTAAAGACCTTGAAAATAAAGGCTACCAGTTTGAAGGTGCCGAGGCCTCTTTTGAAATCTTGATGCACAGGGCCCTTAAAAAATACCATTCCTTTTTTGAACTGGTTCGTTTTCGTGTGGTTGATGAAATAGAAAAGGGGAAGAAGTCTCTTTATTCAGAAGCCAGCGTTCACATCAAAGTGGGTGGCCAGGAGGAACACACCACGGCTCGGGGTGTGGGTCCCGTCAATGCGATGGATCATGCCTTGCGAAAGGCCCTCGAACGTTTCTACCCCGAGATCAAAGATGTCCAGTTGGTAGATTACAAGGTGCGTGTCCTTCCCGCTGGCCAGGGCACGGCCTCCCAGGTGCGCGTCCTGATTGAATCCAAAGATTCCCAGGATAAGTGGGGCACTGTCGGTGTCTCGGAAAACATCATTGAGGCCTCCTGGCAGGCCCTCGTCGATTCTCTCGAATACAAGCTGATGAAGAATTCATAGAAGTGATTATCATTCTCACTGTGAGAATATTCTCATTCTGATAATGGTGAACTTTTGTTTTCTTCCATTTTTATGGGGACAAATTCTAAAATTCAGTTATAATCAACACTTAGAAATTTAGAATTTAAGGGGATCCGACAAATTCTGGCATGTACTTTGCTCATTTAATCAAAAAGAGAAACTTGAGAACAATTTTAAAGCGATAACGAGATTATCAATAGAATTGAAAGGGGTCCCCTTATGAAGTTCAGAAGCTTGATGTCCTTTTGGCTGACACTCACGATCATGGTCTTCCTGGCAGGTAGGGTCGCTCTGGGTGCCGGGACATCAGCAGGCTCCGCTCCTTCCTCAAGTCCGCCGGCGTCCAGCACCCCGGGAGGCGGTCTCACGAATACATCAACCATTCAGAATCCCGGTACGGGGGGCGGTGGAAAGACCGGAAGTACTGGAGGCTCGGGAGGATCTGCATTGACAGGTGATCCTGGTTCTTTCCCCGTAACGACTTTTATACCAAGCGGTGGCGCGAAAGTGGGGACAGGGGGCCAGGGAGGCTCGGGAGGATCTGCATTGACAGGTGATCCTGGTTCTTTCCCCGTAACGACTTTTATACCACCGACCGGCACATCCTCAGGGGCGTGCAGTGGGGGGGCGAGTGTTTGTTACAATTATCACAATTTGATGCTTCAAAGATGTTGTCTGGAAGGGCGTACCTTTGAAGCTTGCACGGGGAGGTCAGGCACAGCCGCCTGTGAGCGTAATGCTTTCACACCGATTTTGGAAGGTGACGAGGCAACGCGAGTGGAAGCTTGCTGTTTTGATAGCGCCGGAACTCCTGTCAGGAGCTGTGTTCAGGTTCTGCCCTGCATGCCGGACCCCAATCGAGTCCCTCAAGTGCCCAATGTCAGTATTTCCAAGACGGTGGATCGTTCCTCCATCAATGCCGGAGAGCGTGCCATTTTTACCATTGATGTTACCAATATAGGTTACGCACCGGCCAGTAATGTTGTTGTGACTGATAATTTGCCGGTTGGTTTTACCCTGACCGAAAGGGCAAAAATCGATGTAGATCCTAATACGCGCAGCCCGGAGGGAGATTTATTTTGTACGGATCACGACAATGTGGTTACTTGCACGATTCCTTCTCTTGCCGCCAATGATGGCAATACAACCGGTCCGGAACCTGATGTGGCGAGAATCACGATCAGGGTGCAATCCAGCAGGGATAGTTGTGGAGCCCTGACCAATGAAGCGAGTGTGAGGGCCCCCGGAGATACCTTTCCTGATAACGACAGATCGTCAGCCACCGTCGCTGTTCATTGTCAGTGTGAAGATCAGTCTTTAGCCTACAATGCCCTCTATGAACGAGCCTCGCGAAGAGATCCTGCCGTAACAACGGCCCTGCTCAATGACGCCCTTTTGGCCCGCACCTGTTGTTTAGCCGAGGGTGCCGGTGCTCATCCGCCCGAATGCCGTTGTGCGCATACCCTTGTAGGGTCGCCCGATCGGATGTGTTGTCAGGTGGGTGTGGATATGGCGAATACGGAAGTCCTCAATTGCTGTAAAACCCATGTGGGTGAATTTGCCAGTCGCGGTATTTCCAATCCTCCAGCCGATGGATTAACGGCCAGTTGTATACGCCCGACCGGTTGCACAGGCCCCGGGTGTGGGCCTGCTCCTGATATGACTATTCGATGTGAGGATATTACCTCAGACCCCAGTGCACGGCAGTGTTGTATAGATCATCAGGAAGCTATCAGACGTGCCACCAGTGCTACGGAGCTCAATGCCGCCGTTCGTGAAATCTACAGACGTTGTGGGAGTACCCAGGAGCTTTGTACGGATGTTGTGAATGCCAGCAGTGCCAGTGCCTTTCAGACAACGCCACAGCAACTGATGGCGTGTTGTCTGGCTATCAGGAATACGGCTACCGGAGGCAATCCCGGTAACGCCTGTAACTTTCGTCCGCAAATCGTCGTTAATCCCAGTGTGGATACCAGTACAGTTCCAAGTTCGAATACAACAAACAATACAAATACAACGACTCCAAACACGGCGAATTCTGGTCAGCCCGATGTCAGCCCCGTATTAACAGGTTCTTGTGATACAACCCTTGATGACTCATTCTCTCCGGCTGTCTCACTGGCTGCGATGAAGATTACGGTCAAACCTCCCACAAGGAGTGATGGGACGCGTTCTTCCATGACGGCTGTTTCCAATATGGTTTTGAGCCAGACCTCCGGGGATCGTTATAGTGCAAATCCAAATCAGCAAAATACATCAGAGCCTGTCACAAGGGCCATGATTCTAGCTTCCGCAACACCGGATCCGTCGTTGAGTGAGCATAATTGGACGCTCTATGTTCCTCGGCCTAAAACCTTGTCCCAAAATAACGTGGATGCGAACTTTACGGCTGAAGCCAGGTCCCTGGATGGGGCTCTCTTGTGGAAGGCCGATTGTATCGGTCATGTTCCTCTCCAAGCCTCCGGCGGCAAATCGCCTGGCGGCTGCAGTCTATTGACTGCGGGTTCCTCCGAAACTGTTATTGCCAGAAATGTCCTACTTTCATTTGGATCTCTCCTATTTGTTTCGATGATACTCGTCGTCAGACGTCAGGTCATACAAAGAGCGAAGAAAAAGGGGCGCAAAATCACCAAAAGTCTGAATAAAAACGATCATTTTTATTGACACCTCTTCTCAGGTTAATTAAATTGTCGAGCTATTAAAGGTAGTTGTTGGTTCTCAACGAGTACTCTCTTGATGGGGTGACATGAAACGATTCGAAAAGGGTATCTTAGTTCTCTCAGTTTTTTTGTCCCTTTGTTACTCGTTGCCGTTGTTAGCTCGTTCTACCAGCGCGACCTCTAATATCTTTCTCCCTGCCATTGATCCAGCGGGTTACATTACTGTCGATGGATCTCAGACAATACAACCCTGGCGCTATCACGTTGGGCTTTTCCTTAACTATGGCCATCGTCCCCTGGAGGTTGGTATTGGAGGCGCGGCGAAGCAGGGGATCGTCAATCACCTCATTATGGGAGATGTCTTTGGCTCGCTGGGCATTACGGATTGGTTGCAACTCGGTGTCAATGCGCCCGTTGCCCTCTACGACAATTGGACTAATCCAACAACGGGTGTGACAGAAAGAACCCTGCGCCTGGGGGATGTCCGTTTAGAACCCAAATTTAGAATATTAGACATTGATCGTCATTCCGTTGGTATTGCCCTTATTCCTTACGTCCTTTTCCCAACAGGTTCCGGGAGTCGTTTTGTGGGAAACAACAGCTTTGCAGGCGGGGCCAAATTGGTCTTGGACACAAATATCAAAAGTCGTGTCAATCTTTCTGCCAATCTGGGTTACCTCATGAGAAACAGTTTTACTATTTTTAGTACTACCCAGGACGATGCCTTTACTTATGGTCTGGGTGTTAAGATCAAAACTGTTGATTGGCTGGATTTGGTGGCCGAGGGTTATGGTTCCACCAATGTAAACAATTTTTTTAAATCCCAGGTCGAGTCTCCGCTGGAAGTTGACGGGGGTTTGAGCTTTCATCTTCCGGTTCCAGAAGGTTTGACGGTAACGACGGGTGGAGGCGTGGGACTTACGAATGGTTATGGTACGCCCGGGTATAGGTTATTCGCCGGTATTACTTATCCAAATCCAAAACGTGTCGATTTGCCTCTACCACCACCTCCCCCTGTTCGGGAAGAAGTGGTTCATCTGGTCAAAGAAAAAATCGTCATTACCAAAAAGGTCCACTTTGAATTTGACAAGGCTATTATACGGCCGATATCGTTCCGCCTGCTGGATGCCGTTGCCGATGTCCTGAAGAAGAATCCTGAGATCCAAAAGGTACGAGTCGAAGGGCACTGCGATTACAAAGGATCTGAGAAGTACAACATGAAGCTCTCAGAGCGGAGAGCCAATGCGGTTAAAGAGTATTTGACCGCCCATGGTATTGCCGGAGGGCGTTTGATCGCTGTCGGATATGGTAAAACCCGCCCCATTGCGCCAAATAATACCCCCGAAGGAAGAGCCAAAAACCGTCGCGTCGAATTCATTATCGTCGATCAATCAGGCATTACCCCGGAAACATCCCCCTCCAAGTAATTATCCTCTCAGGTTTGTTAAGGGTGTTGGTCCTAAATTAGCGGAGCTTCTTGCCAATAAGGGGCTCCAGACTTGCGAAGATCTTCTCTATTATTTCCCCTATAAATATCTAGATCAAAGGTCTCTTGTCCGACTCTCAGAATTATCGGCCGGAAAGGAGAGAGTTGCAGCCGGAAAGATCCTCTCGTGTGGTCTTGCCTTCGCCGGGAGAGGAAGACGAAAAATTTTTGAGATTCTTTTGGGTGACGAAACGGCCGCTGTCTCTCTTAAATGGTTTCGATTTAATCCGAGACAGATGATGGGAAGCTTTAAAAAGGGAATGGGCTTGCTTGTGACCGGTGATGTCACGGAGTTTCGTGGGGATTTTCAGTTTATTCACCCCAATGTGCAGATCATTGATCCTGATATTGTGGATCAGGTCGAGGCGCCCGGGATTGTCCCTGTTTATTCCCAGATTCAGGGGCTGGGACAAAAATTTCTCCGTAAATCGGTGCGAAATATTCTCGATCTTTTTGAAGGGGAGATCAGCGACCCTCTTCCCGAAGAGTTCCTTCTCCGATACGCCCTGCCCAAGAAGGCACAGGCCTTCCGTCATATCCACTTTCCGGAAGATTCTGTCACTCTTGATGAGCTGATCAACCTTAAGACCAGGGCCTTTAAGAGAGAGATCTTTGAGGAGTTCTTTTTTATGGAACTGGGGCTGGCGATCAAGAGGCGCTCCGTCAAAAAGGAAGATGGCATTTCTTTTATCCTGGAGGAATCAAAGAAAGATGAGTGGAAGACGAAATTGCCATTTCAACTGACCCAGTCTCAAGAACGGGTATTTGGGGAAATCACAAGAGACTTGACCCTTCCTCATCCGATGAACCGCCTCTTGCAGGGAGACGTGGGGAGCGGAAAGACCGTGATTGCATTTTTATCCGCCCTGGCCGCCATCGAAAATGGTCACCAGGTGGCCCTCATGGCGCCAACCGAAATTTTAGCCGAGCAGCATTACCTTTCAGCCCAAAAAATATTGGCCCCTTTTAAGATCCCCGTGGCCCTCTTAACGAGCCGGTTATCAGAAGGGGAACGACGGCGCACTTATGGCCGTATCGGAAAGGGCATGTTTCCTCTTGTTGTGGGGACTCATGCGATTATTTCCGAAGGGGTTAATTTCAAGTCGCTTGCCTTGGCCATTATCGATGAACAGCACCGCTTCGGTGTTCTTCAAAGGGCCGCACTCAAAGGGAAGGGGAAAAATCCGCACGTGCTTGTCATGACGGCGACGCCGATACCAAGAACACTCGCAATGACTCTCTATGGGGACCTTGATCTGTCGGTCATTGATGAACTCCCACCGGGAAGGCAGAGAATTACGACGGAAGTCGTTGACGAAAAGAACAGACGTCTCCTCTACAATGTCATGAGAGAATACCTCTCTCGGGGAGAACAAGGCTATATTGTCTATCCCTTGATTGAGGAAAGTGAAAAGCTTGATCTCAAGGATGCCACCCAGATGTCTCTGGAACTAAAACGGGTCTTTCCCGAAATCGCCATTGCGCTTCTCCACGGGAGAACGCCCCCGGAAGAAAAAGAATCGATTATGAGATCCTTTAAATCAGGAGACATCCATCTTCTGGTGAGTACAACCGTGATTGAAGTTGGCATTGATGTTCCGAATGCAACCCTCATGGTCATTGAACATGCGGAGAGGTTTGGACTCTCTCAACTTCATCAGTTACGCGGCAGGGTAGGGCGCGGCAGCAAGTCATCCCTCTGTCTTCTGGTCACTCCATTGGCCAAGAATAACCCCTCTTTTCGCCGTCTCGATGTCATGTGTGAGACCGAGGATGGATTTAAAATTTCTGAAGAGGATCTCAAGATTCGTGGACCCGGAGATTTTTTGGGTACACGTCAATCCGGTCTGCCCGAATTAAGAATCGCCAACCTCATCCGTGATTACAAAATCCTCCAAGTCGCACGCGATGAGGCTTTTCGATGGATTGAAAAGGACCCTTATCTGACCCTTCATCCTCCCTTAAAGGAAACACTCCTCCGAAGATGGGGTGAGAAGCTGGCCTTGGCGGATATTGCCTAATTTGCAATGGTCGTTAGGACCACTCGATCCCCTACTTTTGTCAATTCAGAGGCCCCTTCGACGAACTTGTGGTTCAAGGAGGCCAGTACACACGTTTTTTTTTTGAGGGGATGATAGATGGATGAAGTGACAATGCCGGCGACTTCTCCTGAGGAAGAAAAAATCTGAGTTTGGGGACTTATTTCTTCTTTGCCTTGAATACGGAGGGCACAGAGTGTTTTTGGTGTCCGGCCTTTGCCATAAGTGAGGATCCTTTCGACGACTTCTTGCCCCGGATAACATCCCTTTTGTCGTCGATAAGCCTCTGGTGTCTTTATTTCAAGCAGGAGATTGGATTCGTTGATATCAACACCGTACTCTGGAAAGCCAGCTGACAATCTAACAATCTTTATCGTCTCCCGACTGAGAGGAATAACAAAGGAGGGGAGTTGTTGGAGGAATCGAGTAATTGTCTCCCGTGGGGCCAAGAGATTCCAGACAGGAAATCCAAAAGTATCTTCTTTCCAAATCACGGATCCCTCTGGAGGTGCCTTAATCAGGTCTTGGGCCCCTGGTCCCATCAAAAAAAGAAGGCCGTATTTTGATGATTCCTCTTCAATCTCCAGTTTTTGGATAAACTTCATCTTGGTCAAAAGATCAAAAGTCTTCTTCGTCAGTAAAGGGGGTGTGATGAGTCGAAACTGATCGGGTGTCAGACGAATCATAGAAAAAAGTGAAAGGAGCATCCCTTTTCGGTCGAGAAGGGCGTTGTAGATGCCTTCGCCGAGGGCAAGCTTTAAAACTTCATTGGAGGTCATTTTATGAAGATAAGAGGCGGCATCGGGGCCTTGAACAAGAATCTGACCATATTCCGAGGCATCGTAGACTCCCACGGATTGTGTTGTGGCGGTGAGCTCTCGAATAAGGTTTTCTGTCATATCCATTGATTTTTCTCCTACACTCTTCTATGAGGACTATTCAACCAATTAAGGAAGATATGTCCTCCAGGAATCTAAAAGACGATCTGAAGAAGTTAAGACAAGAGGTGGATCTGATTGACCAGGAGATTCTTGAGCTTCTCAATCAACGTTCCAAAATTGTTGTCACCATTGGAGACCTGAAAAAAAAGAATCATGAGGAGGTCTATGCGCCCCTTCGTGAGAAGGCCTTGTTGGAGCATTTGACAAAAAGTAATGAGGGTCCTTTTCCCGCACATGCCCTCAGGGCCGTTTTTGGAGAAATCCTTTCAGCGTCACGATCACTCCAGTCTCCGATTCGAGCGGCCTATCTGGGGCCTGAGGCGACATTTACACACCTGGCGACACTCAAATATTTTGGAAAATCAACAGAGCTTGTTCCCGAGGGAACAATCGCTAAAGTTTTCGAAGCCGTGGAGCATCGGAGGACCGATTTTGGCGTTGTGCCTATTGAAAACTCCACTGAGGGCGTGGTGGGAGCCACACTGGACTGTTTTCAGGACTCTTCTCTAAAAATTAATGGGGAAGCGACGCTTCCCATTTCCCATCATTTGTTGGGAAGAGGAAGTCTCAAACTCATCCATAAAATTTATTCCCATCCGCAGGCACTAGCCCAGTGTAGAAACTGGCTGGAGCAAAATCTGCCGAATATCCCCGTGGCTGAGGTGGAGAGTACCGCGCGGGCGGCTGAACGTGCGGCTGAGGAGTCGCATGTGGCCGGTATTGCCAGTGAACATGCGGCGGAGATTTATGGGTTGAAGATTTTAAAGAGGAATATTGAAGATAATGCCCGTAATATGACCCGGTTTTTAATTTTGGGCGGTCAATCTCCGTCGCGTTCGGGCCATGACAAGACCTCCATCCTCTTTTCCGTAAAGGACCAGGTCGGAGTTCTTTATCGCATGCTGGAACCTTTTTATAAAAAGAAAATCAATCTGACGAAGATCGAATCCAGGCCACTCAAAAAGAAGGCCTGGCAGTATATTTTCTTTGTCGATATTGACGGGCATTATGAGGATAAAAAAGTAAAAGAGGCTGTTCAAGCACTCGAGAAGAGGTGTACCTTTTTAAAAGTTCTTGGATCGTACCCAAAGGCGACCGTGTAGAATTTATTCCCCAAAATTTTTTGATGACACGACTATTTAATAGAGTGGTTATTGTAGGCGTAGGGCTGATAGGTTCTTCCTTGGGGATGAATTTTATCAAAAAGAAATTGGCGCGAGAGGTAGTTGGTATTGGAAGAAATCAAAAAAACCTGCAGGAAGCCATCAGAAGACGGGCCATCGATCGCTCTCTGAGGACAGGCAGCGACCTCTCCATCTTGGGAGAGTTAACCGAAGATGATCTTGTGATCTTGGCAACTCCGGTCAAAGGTATTTCGAAATATTTCAATCGCCTCTCTCGCAGAACCCTCGTGGTAGATGTCGGAAGTACGAAGGCCTCTATTGTCAGGACTGCGGCCAAAAAAGGGATTCGATTTGTGGGATCTCATCCTATTGCCGGAACTGAGAAGAGTGGGGCCAAGGCGGGGGAGATGGATCTTTTTCAAAACAAACGATGCGTCCTAACGCCCACGCGTTTGACCCACAAGGCCGATATCAGAAAAGTGCAGAAGCTATGGGAGCAGGTAGGGGCGCGTGTGATCCTCATGACTCCCGAGAAACATGATCGGCTCTTTGCTGTGACGAGCCACTTGCCTCATGTGGTCGCGACTACCCTCATCGGAGTAGTGGCGAGCCTTGTTCCACTGTCTATCGGTGCAAAGCTGTCTTTGGGGGGGCTTAAAGGGACAACACGTATTGCTTCCAGTCCTCCCGAGATGTGGCGCGATATTTTTTTGGATAATCGAGGGTTCCTCCTAAAAGGAATCGACCAATACTTGAAAGATCTCAAAAAATTGAGATCGTGGATTGCCAGGAGGGAAGAAGTACCCCTTTTTAATTTTTTAAAGAAGTCCCAAAGAGCGCGGCTTCAACTGACAAAGCTGGATAATGTATGAGTTCGTTGACCGTTCGACCCTCAAAAAAAATTAAAGGAACACTTAAAGTAGATGGTGATAAGTCTATATCACATAGGGCTATTATTTTTGGATCTCTGGCGACAGGAGTGACAAAAGTTGAAGGTCTTCTTGAAGCGCAAGATGTGCTTTGTACGATCGGTGTGATGCACAATCTGGGGGTGAAGATAAACAAAAAAAATAAACTTTGGGTGATTCAAGGAAGTGGTAAAAAGTCTTTTAAGACACCTTCTCGTATTCTCTATTGTGGAAATTCCGGTACGACACTTCGCCTCATGACGGGTCTTCTTTCGGGTTACTCACCGGCCCCTATTACCGCCTCTCTGACGGGGGATTCCTCCCTCAACTCCCGCCCCATGGAGCGTGTGATGGAGCCTCTTTGTCACATGGGGGCTCACATCGAAGAGATTCGAAACGAAGAAGGACGGTTTATTTTTATCAAGAGTCGTTTCCTCAAGGGCGGTTATTTTAAAATCAAGGTCGCTTCCGCTCAACTCAAAAGTGCCATCCTGCTCGCAGGCCTTTTTGGGAAAAAAGCCGTCTCCGTCAGAGAGCCGATGAAGAGTCGCGATCACAGCGAAAGAATGCTCAAGGCTTTTGGGGCTCGTATTCGTGTGGAAGGTTTAAAAGTAACTTTAATTCCGGGCAAATCACTCAAAGGTCAAAATATTGTTGTCCCCGGAGATTTTTCGTCAGCGGCTTTTTTTATTGTCGCCGGTCTTATCAGTCGCCATCCCAAGACAAAGATTGTTATAAAAAATATAGGTATGAATCCAACTCGCATCGGTGCTCTTGAGATTCTTCAAAAAATGGGGGGAAGGATTCAAGTCAAATCTCGCCACGTCGTTTGTGGAGAACCGGTTGCAGACCTGGTGGTGCAACCCTCTCAGCTTAAGGGAGTTGCCATTTCAGAAAAAATTATTCCCCGTCTCATTGATGAGATCCCTATCTTGTGTATCGCGGCCTCTGTCGCTCAGGGCAAGACGGTGATTCGGGGTGCCGAGGAGCTTCGTATTAAGGAAACAGATCGGATACGGGCCCTGGCAACCGAGCTTCCTCGCTTTGGTGTTTCTGTAAAGGAATTAAAGGATGGTCTGGAAGTGGTAGGGACATCGAGTCCGGTGGGGGCCTTTGGAAGAAGCTACGGGGATCATCGCATTGCCATGTCGCTCACGGTATTGGCCACGGTTGCCATCGGAGAGACCCATATAGAGGATATCGATTGTATAAAAACCTCATTTCCTAATTTTACCGGCCTGATGAGGCAGATAGGGGTCCGTATTCAAGAGTTGTGATTTTAAAAAGACATTGAGAAAGCCTTTGACAATTCAAAGGAATTCATACTAATCCAACTCCCCTCATGATGACCAATCCACAAAAAAGTAGCGAACCTCTTGAGGGTGATGAGGATTTTGCTGCTCTGTTTGAAAAACAACAAACCCTCGTTCCTGGTTCCATCGCTCGAGAAGGAGAAATCGTTACCGGCAAGATCGTCTCTATCACGCATGATGCCGTGATTGTCGATTTTGGCCACAAATGTGAGGGTCAGGTTCCTCTCGTTGAGTTCAAGGCCCCGGGTGGTGAGATCACGGTCAAAGTGGGGGATCAGGTTGATGTCTATCTGGAAAATATGGAACTGGAAGATGGCCTGGCTATTCTTTCAAAAGAGAAGGCTGATGCCCTCCGCATCTGGGATCGTCTCCAGGAAGTTGTCGACAAAGACAGTGTTATTGACGGAACGGTGATCTGTAAAGTCAAAGGAGGTCTCTCCGTTGATATTGGTGTCAAGGCCTTTTTACCCGCTTCTCAAATTGATGTCCGTCTCCCCGGTAACCTTGACAAGCTCGTAGGGCGCCGATTCAAATTTAAAATTCTCAAACTCAACAAACGCAAAGGCAATATCATTGTTTCCCGAAGAGCCTTGCTCGAAAAAGATCGTGACTTTGCCCGTCAGGAAATTTTGAATAATCTTGCCGAAGGACAAACAATCACCGGGACGATTAAAAATATTACCGATTACGGTGCCTTTGTGGACCTTGGTGGTGTTGATGGTCTTCTTCATATTACCGACATGACGTGGGGTCGCATTGGCCATCCCTCCGAGATTCTCTCGGTCGGACAGGATACACCGATCAAGGTTCTTAAAATTGACCAGGACACGGGGAAGGTTTCATTAGGTTTGAAGCAATTAACCTCAGATCCCTGGGAAAAGGTAACTCAAAAGTATCTCCTCGGGACACGGATAAAGGGCAAGATTGTGAGCCTTGCCGACTATGGGGCCTTTGTTGAACTCGAGAGCGGTATTGAAGGTCTTGTCCATGTCTCTGAGATGTCCTGGAGCCGTAAGGTGAAACATCCCTCCAAGATCGTTAATGTCGGTGACGCTGTTGAAACCGTGATTCTGGATATCGACGTTTCTGCCCGGCGTATCTCGTTGGGGATGAAACAAATGAGTCAGAACCCTTGGGAGATGGTGGCTGAGAAGTATCCCATTGGGACTCACGTGGCAGGCCCCATCAAAAATGTGACTGATTTTGGTTTGTTTGTCGGATTGGCGGATGATGTGGACGGTTTGGTCCATGTCTCTGATGTTTCAGCGATTAAATTGGCTCGACCTCTGTCGGTAGCTTTTCCAAAGAAGGCCGAGGTCAAGGCGATTATTCTCAGTCTTGATGTTGAAAATGAACGTATCTCCCTCGGGATGAAACAGCTGCAGGACGATCCGTGGCCACGGGTCGAAAAAGAATACTCGATCGGAAGTCGGCGTAAGGGAAAAGTTGTTTGGATAGGTGATAAGGGGATTGCTGTAGAGTTTGAGCCCCAGATTGAAGGTTTTGTGGCTCGTACGGAGTTGCCCGAAGAATTACAAGAAGACCCGGTTCAAAAATTCCCTATCGGTGAGAGTTTTGATCTCGTCATTCACTCTCTTGATGAAAAAGAGAGGCGCATTATGGCTGGATTTGTTCTTGAATCGGAAGCAAAGGGGAAGGAGCAGAAAAGAGGCACTGCGTGACCGGCCGTCGTTGGATACTCCTTACCCTTGTGGCATTTGCCTTCCTGATTGGTTCTTTTTTCTTCTTTCTCGGCTCGGTTATCTCTCTCTTCTCCCATACGAAACCCTCGGGTAATGTCGCTGTCGTCGAGGTCCTTGGCGGTATTTACGATGCCAAACCTGTGATTGAGGAGCTTCGCGATCTAAAAAAGGATGACAAAGTCAAGTCGGTCATTCTTCGTGTTGACTCTCCCGGGGGGAGTGTTGGGGCCTCTCAGGAGATATTTGAGGCAGTAAGAGATTTAAAACAAAAAAAGCCCGTTGTCGTTTCGATGGGGTCGGTAGCGGCATCGGGAGGGTATTATATTGCCGCTCCGGCGACAAAAATTATTGCCAATCCCGGAACAGTGACAGGGAGTATCGGCGTTCGTATGGAACTCATGAATGTGCAGGATTTTTTGGATTGGGCCAAGATTAGGCCTGTGACATTGAAGAGCGGCAAATTTAAAGATGCGGGCTCTCCCTTTCGTCCCATGACGGATGAAGAAAAGGAATATTTACAGGGTGTCATCAACGGTATGCATGAGCAATTTAAAACGGCTGTTGCCGAAAATCGGAAGTTGAGCCGAGACGAAGTCAATCAAATTGCCGATGGACGGGTCTTTACCGGATCGGATGCTTTGAGCAAAAAGCTTGTTGATGAATTAGGCGGATTTGACCTTGCCGTCAAGATTGCCGGCGAATTGGGGGGGATCAAGGGTGAGCCGGATCTTTTTTATCCCATACAAAAAGACAAGGAGCTTTGGGAGCGTCTCGTTGAAGGATCCGTTGAAAAAATATTTGAAAAAGTCTTTCTCTCTCTACAAATGCCGGTAAAATTTTCGTACATCGTAAATTAGAGGTTACTATGACAAAAAGTCAGTTGATAGCAGAATTAGTCGAACGCGCTTCCCATATCTCTCAAAAAGATATGAGCCTCATCGTGGATACTGTTTTTGACAGTATGGTCAAGGCTCTCGAAACGGGGGATCGGATTGAGCTCAGAGGTTTTGGTACCTTTGAAGTGAGGGTTCGTGATCCTCGTCAGGGACGGAATCCCAAGTCCGGCTCCAAGGTGTCTCTTGGCATCAGAAAGGTGCCTTTCTTTAAGGCCGGGAAAGAATTGAAAGAGAAGCTCAACACCAAATAAGAGAAGGCTCCGCATTTAAAAATGGTGATTTATGGATAGAAATCTGGCCCTGGAGATGGTGCGCGTGACGGAGGCAGCCGCCCTGGATGCCGCGAGGCTCATGGGGCGTGGTGATAATATGGCTGCAGATCAAGCCGCCGTTGATGCCATGAGAAGGACCCTCAACTCTATTAATTTTAGTGGAACGATTGTGATCGGTGAAGGGGAGAGGGATGAAGCCCCTATGCTCTATATTGGAGAAAAGGTCGGGACGGGGGAAGGTCCCAAAGTAGATATTGCCCTGGATCCCCTGGAGGGGACAACCCTCACGGCCAAAGGCGAACCCAATGCCCTGGCTGTGATTGCCTTAACGGAGGCTGGTCATTTTCTACACGCCCCGGATACCTACATGGAAAAAATCGCGGTCGGGCCGATGGCCAAGGGGGCGATTGATATTACCCGATCAGCGACCTGGAACCTCCAGGAGGTAGCCAAGGCGAAGAAATGCGAAGTCAGGGATTTGGCGGTTATCATCTTAGAGAGAGATCGCCATGCCGATCTGATTAAAGAGTGTCGTATGGCCGGTGCTCGTATTCGTCTTATCCCCGATGGTGATGTTGCGGCGGCCATTGCGACTTGCAGAAAAGAAACGGGTATCGATATTCTGATGGGCATCGGTGGTGCCCCTGAAGGGGTTATTGCCGCAGCCGCGATTCGATGTGTAGGGGGTGACATGCAAGCAAGGCTCAAGCCCCGCAATCAGCAGGAAATCGATCGTGCCAAAAAAATGGGGATTGATGACATTCATAAAGTGTTTTCTCTCAGAGATCTGGCAAGTGGCGAGGATGTTATGTTTGCAGCCACTGGAGTGACCAATGGTGACTACTTGAGGGGTGTCCGTTTTTTTGGAGGAGGCGCTACAACACACTCGGTAGTGACGAGGGCCAAGACAGGGACCATTCGCATGATCGAAGCGGTTCATCATTTTGCAAAAAAGCCGGTTTACTAACATAGGCGAGAGACTTGATTATGCCAGGCGCTAAAACTTCCATTATCATGGATGTCCCCCCCAAAAAAATTTACGATGTTGTTATCGATTTTGAAAATTACCCTGATTTTTTGCCTGATGTAAAAAAAGCGGTTGTTAAAAAGACGGGCAAAGATCTCGTCGCCTCGTTTGAAATCTCGGTCATTAAAACAATTCATTACACCCTTCGTTTTCATGGGATCCCCGCTAAAAAGGTCGTTTGGAGCTTTGTGGAAGGGGATATCTTTAAGGATAATCGTGGCGAATGGCTCTTTGAACCAGAGGGCAAAAATAAAACACACGTTACTTATAAGATCGAAGTTGATTTTGGACTGTTTGTTCCCTCAATGATCACAAACAAACTTGTTGGCAAAAGCCTTCCGGCGATGATGGAAAAATTCAAGAAGCGGGCAGAGAGTCTCTAATCAATCGACAATATTTCCCCAGTGCGAGGAGTGGAAAGTACTGACAATAGCCATGATAACGGATGTAGAAGTGTCCGGGAAATCCTGTGCCCGTGAAGTAAGGTTCCTCCCATCCGCCTTCTTCGTTTTGGTTCTGGATGAGCCACTCAATGCCACTCTGGACAGAGGGGCTGTCTTTTTCTCCGGCGGCGATGAGGCCCATCGCGGCCCAGGCCGTCTGGGAGGCGGTTGAGGTGTTGAGGGGGACATAGGTTCCCCTGGCATCGGAAAGACAGGATTCACCCCATCCGCCATCCGGATTTTGGATGGATTTAAGCCACTGACTTGCCTTTTTGATCCTTGGTGATTCCCTGGAATAGCCCATCGCACGAAGTCCCTCGAGGACGCACCAGGTTCCGAAGACATAATTGACGGCCCAGCGTCCCTTCCAACCACCGAAGGTCTCCTGATGTTTGAGGAGAAAATCCAAGGCACGCTGGATCACAGGATGTTCAGAGGTGTAGCCAAAGTGGGAGAGAAGTTCGACCATCCTCCCCGTAAGATCGGGTGTGGGAGGGTCGAGACAGGCCCCGTGATCCGCAAAAGGGATTTTATTTACCCACTGCGCCAGATTATTTTTGTCGAAGGCTGCCCACCCCCCGTTTTTTGATTGCATAGAGAGGAGCCAATCCAGAGCTCGGGTTATGGTTATTTTTGCCTCTTGCGGAAAATCCAATTTCATCAAGAAGGCCAAGGCCTGCAAGGTATCATCGACATCGGGAAAATCATCGTTATGAAATTCAAAAGACCAGCCACTGGCGACGCCCCGTGGGTTTTTAAATCGCCAATCACCACAAAAATTCTTAATTTCTTTTTGTAAAAAATAGCGGCCAGCTTTGATCAGGCGCGGATCCTGCGGAGATGCCCCGGCCTCCAGGAGGGCAGAAGCCACCCAGGGTGTGTCCCAGTGAGGTGAAATACAGGCCTGTTGATGAATCAGGGGGGGGGAGCTTTTTGGGGAAATTTGTTGAAAACTCCGGAGTCCCCGGAGACATTTTTGAATGGTCCGATCTGTGATCGGGTAACCCATCGCCTTGATACCGATGGCCCCATAGGCCATGGCAGGATAAATGTCTTCGGTGCGGTCGATATGTCCTCTCACCCAGTCGTGGGCCTTGCGAATCGCCTGTTTTTTGCCTGGATGCCAGGGAATCAGTTCCGCCCATTTTAGAATTTTGTCGAAGAAGATAAAAAAATTATGCAGGGAAAAAAACGAAGAGGATTTTGGAAAACAAAATTTTCGTAATTCCTTGGGCTCACAAAAAAGCTCATCCAGATTAAACGTGATGGGGGTGACAGGTTTGAATGTGTAAGTCAGAAGGAGGGGAACAATGCAGGAGCGAGCCCAGCTTGAGAATTCGTAAATGGAAACCCTGCACCAGTGGGGCAGAAGGACAAACCAGATGGGCATGGACGGACAGACAGACCAGGGAAGAATACCAAAAAGGGCCAGGTGAATACGCGTGAAGACCCTGATCTTCAAAAGTCCCCCGCGGGACAGAATAAAGGCCCGGGCCCTTTGTAGAGGCTCTTCAGAAGGGGAGTGGCCAGCCAGCCGTAGGGAAAAATAACATTCAACCGTTGTTGAAAGGTCTCCTTCGCCTTTATAAAAGAGGGCCCACGATCCATCGGGACTTTGCTCCGAAAGAATACGATCCGCGAGACCTCTTTGGGTGGATTTATCGACAGCTCCCAAAAAATGCATGAGCTGAATAAAGCCGGCACCAATCGTTTCATTGGACTCGAGGGTGTACCACCAGTAGCCTTTTTCGGATTGTTGTGAAAAGAGAAAGGCCCTTGCCTTTTTAAGGGATTCTTCGGGAGAGGAGATGTGAAGCTTCAGATTCAGTTGGGTGGCCATAGAGTGGACCCTTATCGCACGAGGTCCGCAAGATAACGAAAAAGAAAACGAGGGTCAATGTCAAACAGCTCCTCGAAACCCACAGAAATTTTCTTTCCTAATGAGGAGTGGGCACTGATAAGTAACTACAATCAAGAATTCGATCAGACTGCGATAAGAGACGATTGGCCGTCTCCCATTCCACTTCATCCAGATAAACACCGGCTTCGAGCAGGAGATGGTTAAAACGATTTCCCCGTATTTCTCCCTTGGCTATCTCAATACAAAGATCCCTAAGAACTCTTTCATCTCTTTGCATAACCCCTCCCCCGGGATTGAAAGAAAATTAAGAGACAACAATAACAAATCCATAGGTAACAAAGGGTATTAATTAAGTCAATGATTAATATAATTATATATAATTGTATGTCATTGATAGGCTTCTATGGCCATATATGGTAGTCCAAAATCCATGAGGAGCGACCCTTGTCTTTTGGTCAGGCCTCTGGTAGGTCTGCACACTCAATGTTCCCAATGCCCGAAAAATTTGGGCGTTATTTTTTGACTCGCCGAATTGCGACAGGAGGCATGGCTGAGATTTATTTGGCCCGTCTTTATGGAGCTCAAGGTTTTGAGCGAGACGTTGTCATTAAAAAAATTCTTCCCCAGTGGTCATCGGATCACGATTTTATTTCCATGTTGATTGATGAAGCCAAGATTGCTGTCCAACTCTCACATCCCAATATTGTTCAGGTCTATGAATTGGGCCGCGAAGATAAAATTTATTATATCGCCATGGAATATCTGGATGGCGTAGATCTCCGGCGTTTCATGCAGAAGGTGGCCACTCTCAAACAGGAAATTCCTCTGGAAATTAGTCTCATGATTATGGCCGAGGTGCTTGATGGACTTGCTTATGCCCATGCCAAAAAAAACGTTCAGGGAAATTCCTTAAAAATTATTCACCGCGATATTTCACCACAAAATATTCTTCTTTCTTATGACGGAGTGATCAAGATCACCGACTTTGGTATTGCAAAGGCCGCCTCAAAAAATCATGAGACAGTAACCGGCGTCATTAAGGGAAAGTTTGCCTATATGTCACCCGAACAGGCAAATCAGGAACCTCTGGATCATCGAAGTGATCTTTTTTCTACGGCCGTTGTTTTTTATGAGCTCCTGACAGGAGAGAGGCTCTTCTATCGAGGTTCGGATCTTGAGACACTCGATCGAGTTCGTCGCGGTCAGGTGACGTTTTCGGAAGAAGCCGAAAAGAAGCTGCCAGCACGGTTAAAAGAAATTCTACTCAGGGCCCTGACCAAGGAACGAGGGGATCGATATCCCGATGCGATTGCATTTCGTGAGGAATTACTCGATTTTACGCGCAGTTTAAAGAAGAAATTGCGGAGGGAAAAGGTCGCTTCTTTTCTTAATTCCCTCTTTGAGGGAGAGGCCCAGGAGCAAAGGGAGGAAGTCACCAAGATTCTCTCACAGGCGACCGTCCTTTTGCAGGAAGAGACTCAAACGGCGGAAGAGATTTTTGTCAAACGCCCGGAAGATTTTTTACCCCCGGAAAATCCGTTCAGGAAACCTCCAGGAAGGGGGAGGATCTGGGGGGCTACTTCTGTTCTCTTGGGAATCACCTTATTCTTTTGGTTCTCCCATGGTAGAAATAAACCAAACCCCCCTGTTGAAAATTCTCCCCTCGTAGAATCCCGTCAGGTGCTTCCTTCGCATCCTCTTTTGCCGGCATCTCCTGTTGATTCTCCACAAGAAAAAGGGCAGAAGGAAGTGTCCGTGAATAATTCTATGAATCCTCAAGAGAATCCAGAAGACGAAAAGGGTTTTTTAAGTGTCCAGGCGATTCCCTGGGGGGCTGTTGTCGTCGATGGACGAGGCCAGCGTATGGAGACGCCGTTAAAATCTTTGCCTTTGCCCCTTGGACGGCATGCAATCCGGGTTTTTTATGAGCCTGATGGTTCGACGCTTTCTTCAACGATTCATCTCACGGCTGGCAAAGAGATTCTTTGTGTGGCAGATTTTCGCGGGGGGAGAAAGATTCGATGCGGTGGCTAATCGGGTTTTTTTTAGTGATGGTCCCTCTTTCTCTTCGTGGGGATTCCCATTCAGACTGGGCCAGTAAAATCCATGAGATTCATCTCTCCAATGGACTTAATTTTCTTTTTTATGAAAGGGGAGAAGCCCCCATTTTTTCCGCCTATATCCGTTTCAGGGCCGGAGGAATTGACGAACCTCCTGGCAAGACTGGATTGGCGCACTTCCTGGAGCATATGGCCTTTAAGGGAACCCAAACTTTAGGGACAACAGATTTTAAAAAAGAGAAACCTCTTTTGGATGAAATCGAAAAAGTTGGCGAGGAACTTTCTCGAGAATATACAAAAGCAAATGCGGCGAACACGGATCACATCAAAGAATTAAGAGAAAAATTAAGGGCTCTCCACAAGGAGGAAGAAAAATATATTGTCAAGGAGGCCATCGCTCGAAAGATGATGGAGAATGGGGGCGTCGATCTTAATGCCACGACCTCCAAGGATATGACCAGTTACTTTGTCAATCTTCCCTCAGATAAATTAAAATTCTGGGCGAGTGTTGAATCCGAAAGAATTTTTAAACCCGTCTTCCGCGAATTTTACGAGGAAAAAGACGTCGTCCTCGAGGAAAGACGGATGCGCGTCGACAATGATCCCGACGGGCGCCTCTACGAGGCTTTTTTATCAACGGCCTTTGAGAAGAGTCCTTATCGTTGGCCGACTATTGGGAGCGTTGATGATGTTTTGCGTCTGACACGCCATGATTTGGAAAACTTTTGGAAACGTTATTATCGGCCCTCACGGTTTGCTGGTGTGCTTGTTGGAAATCTGAATCAAAAAGAGGTCGAGAGCGTACTCAATCAGACATTTGGAAAAATTCGATTTGAGGATCCATCGGAGAAATCAAGTGACCTCGCTGATCATGATCAAGAACCGGTCCAAAAAGAAGAAAGGCGAGTTGTTTTAAAAATGGCGGCAAAACCGCGTTTTTTGATGGGTTATCATAAGCCCGCGGTTTCTTTTGCTGATGATTATGCCTTTGACTTGTTGGATCAGATCTTGGGTGACGGGCGTTCTTCAAGGCTTTATCGAGAGCTTGTTGTTGAAAAGAAGCTGGTTTCCGGGGTGGGGACATCAACCGATGTGCCAGGGCTCCGATTGCCCAATCTCTATCTTATTGAGGTGAATCCGCTTCCGGGACACTCATCCGAAGAAGTGGTGGCGTTGATTGATCAAGAAATCCAAAAAATTCAGGAAGGGGGAGTCACCTCTGCTGAATTTGAAAAGGCAAAAAATCGTCTGATGGCCGCTTTTCTCTTCAAGATGGAGACAAACGAAGAAATCGCCTCTCGGCTTTCCTATTTTCAAACGGCCATTGGGAACTGGCGTTATCTTGCCAATTATTTGGATGAGATCAATCGTTTAAAAATTGAAGATGTCCAGCGGGTGGTTAAAGAATATCTTCGGAAAAATAACCGAACGATCGCCGAGATCAAATCATCCGAGGAAGGAATGCCCTCACCGTGAAGAAGATCCTCTGTATTCTCTTGATGGTTGTTTTTGCCGGATGTGGGGCCAGGAATCCTCCCTTCTTCAAGCCGATACCGCCGGTTGTCCATATCTTGCCCAATCGGCTCACACTGATTCTTTTAGAGGATCATGAGGTGCCCACCGCCAAGTTTTATTTTTATATACAGGGTGGAAGTGTTTATGACCCCCCGGGAAAAGAAGGGCTGGCCTCGGTTGCCATGCAATCGATCCGTCTTGGTGGCACAACCACCAGGAGCCCGGAATCCATCGAGGAAGACTTGGAGTTTGTGGGGGCTTCTCTCGAAATGGGCATAAAACCCGAATATGCCGCGGCCTCGCTCAACGTACTTAAAAAAGATTTGAACTTGGGTCTTGATATTCTTTTTGACCTTTTGAAAAAACCGGCGATCCAAAAAAATCGATTTGAAATTGTCAAAGCACAGGCAATTGATACGCTTGAACGTGAACTCGAAGATCCTTTAACTCTCGCCAATCGTGAATTCCCGGAATTAATTTACGGACCACACAATCCCTGGGGACGAAAGGTGACTGTGGCCTCACTCAAAAATATTACTTATGAGGATGTGAGGTCATTTTATAAAAATTTTGTTCATCCGGATCGTATCCTTCTGGCGGCCGCGGGTGATTTTTCGGACGACGCAATTACGGCCCTCATTCATGAAAAAAATCAAGATTGGAATGTGTCTTCGTCCGGTCTTCCGGCTCTTCCTTCCGTCTCCGAAAGTTTTAAAAGGGAAGTGGTGGTCATCCCCCGGCGTGACTTGACCCAATCTACCATTATCATGGGTCATCTGGGCACCAAGAGAGACAACCCCGATAAATTTCCTTTGATTGTGATGAACTTTATTTTGGGAGGCGGGGGGGCTCTCTCATCACGGCTGGGTGAAGAGATACGGTCATCGGCTGGCAAGGCTTATGCTATTTGGAGCGATTATGGATTTGGAAAAGATCTGGGAACTTTTCGGGCCATCGCCCAGACGGCGCTTACCAATACGGATTGGGTCATTCACCGGATGGAGACCATGATTCGTGAAATGACGGATTCGCCGAACTTTACCCAGGAAGAGGTCTCCCGGGCCAAGCAGGCGGTGTTACGCTCCCTTGTTTTTGGGTTTGAGACACGATTTGCACAGGTTAAGGAGGAAGCCCGGTTCAAACTCTATGGTTATCCCGATAATTATCTGGAAATTTTTCAAAAGGAAATCGCCCGTGTTTCTGTAAAGGATTTGAACCGTGTTGCCAAAAAATACCTCCACCCGGAGGGTCTTAAGGTACTAATCATCACCAATGACGAGGAGACAAAACACGCGAAGGCCTTGTCAGATTTGACAACGAATGGTCTTGTGGAAGTGAGGAGGTTTGAGTGAAAGAAAGACTACGGCAGATTCTGGTCGCTTCAGTACAAGAAACGCTCCCGCCCTTTGAGATTGAGCGTCCCAAGGTCAAGGCCCATGGAGAATTATCCACCAATCTGGCGATGATTCTGGCCCGCCAAACAAAACAAAATCCTCAGGTTGTTGGGCAGCAAATCTTGAAATCCCTCAAGGATCCGGAGGGCCTTATTGAGAGCGCCTCGATGGCTGGTGGCGGTTTCCTAAATTTTACCTTTAAGAAAAAGGCATGGCACGAAATACTGCATCAGGTCCTGCAAGAGGGCGAATCTTTTGGAAAGACAAAACAAGGGCAGGGCCAGAGGGTTGTTGTGGAATATGTCAGTGCCAATCCGACGGGACCTCTCCATATTGGCAATGCTCGGGGTGGTCCCTTGGGGGATGTCATCTCTTCGCTGTTGCAGGCCGTGGGTTACGAGGTAACGCGTGAATATTATGTGAATGATGTGGGGGGACAAATTGATAAGTTAGGGGAAAGCATTCTTTTTTACATCCAAGGTAGTTGCGACCGCCCAATCGGAGAATTTGTCATCGGCAAGGATGTTGTGGGTTACCAGGGAGAGTATGTTAGAGATCTTGCTGAATTAGCTCAGAAAAAGCTTGGAGACAAGATACCTCGTGAAGAAAGGGAAGCGGTAAGGGTCTTAGGACGCTTCGCGATCGATCGGATGATCGAAGAAATCAAGAGAGATTGCGATGACATGGGGATACATTTTGATTCGTGGATTCATGAAAAAGACATTCTTGCCACAAAGACAGAAAAGATTATCCAAACTTTGAAAGAGAAAGGCGTCACCCTCAAAAAGGAAGGGGCACTGTGGTTTGCGATGGGGGTGGTCAGGGGGAGAGAGGATTTGCCCCCTGACTCCAGCGAAGCATCCGGCTTGGCCGGTGCTGAGCGAATCGATCGTGAATGTGTCCTGGAGAGATCCGATGGGAGACCGACCTATTTTGCGAACGACATTGCTTATCATGTTTCAAAATACAAAAAGGGCTATGATCGTTTGATTAATATCTGGGGCTCCAATCATCATGGTCACGTGCCCCGCGTGCAAGCTGCCGTAAAAAGTCTGGGTTATGATCCCAAAAAAATAGAAACCGTCCTTTACCAATATGTTCGCGTCAAGAGGGGGACAGAAGCCGTTAAGATGTCAAAGAGGGGAGGAAACTTTGTCACCGCCCGCGAGGTATTGGATGAAGTAGGTCGAGATGCCTTTCGTTTTTTTCTCCTGATGCGTGCGCCCGAGTCCCATCTTGATTTTGATCTCGCATTGGCAACGAAACATAGCAGTGAAAATCCGGTTTATTATGTTCAGTATGCCCATGCCCGTCTTGCTTCCATTATGAGAAAGGCCGCTGAGATGGGTATCCCGGAGCCTACAAAGGATACGGTACTTGTAGAGCGGCTGGAATTACCCGAAGAAATCGAAATGATCCGTTTGATTCATGAATATCCCGAAGAAGTATTACGAGCGGCGGAAAAATTGGAACCCCATCGCCTTACTTTTTATCTTCTCGAGTTGTCTAAACTTTTTCAGGCCTATTACACAAAGGCGAGAGAAGATCCCCGCTATCGGGTGTTGACCGCCGATATTGACACTTCGCGGGCAAAAATGTATCTTGGCCGGGCTTTGAAGCTAACTTTATTTCAGGGATTACAGTTACTGGGTATTTCTGCTCCTGAAGTCATGATACAAGAAGGTTAGAGAGGTCATGGAAGATTATAAAAGAGACCTTGAAGATTATTTTTGCCGATTTACATTCGGGCAGTTCGTAACTTTGATCCTCCTCGAAATCGTCACTCTCTTTTTTGTCTTTTATCTCGGTGCTCATTATGGACCTGATTTGATGGGGACAAGAGAGGCCCTGGCCAAAAAAGAAACAAATCTTCTCCCCAAGAATAATCCAAAAAATGTCGATGATATTGTTGGGTCACCCCCCATCGAGTATACCTATCCGGAAATTCTCACACAGCATGACGGGGCAAAGATTATAAAGGTTAAACCGGCGGGCCAGACGGCTGAAGAATTTGAAAAACAAGGCCATGAAGGACAGCCGGATGCCAAGCCGGAGGTAGCACGGGAGGCTCCTGTTGAGGTTCCGCCGATTCAGGAGATCAAGGAGCCTGTCAAAGATCCTCAGCCGCTCCCTGAAGAGGCTTCTGCAAAAAAGGAGGCGAAGACCTCAAAATTTGCCGTACAAGTAGGGTCTTTTCCTTCCTCTGACGAGGCCCTTGGTGTGCAGCAGAAGTGGAAGAAGAAGGGCTACTCCGCCTTTGTTGTCACGGGGGAGGTGCCTCAAAAGGGTACATGGTATCGAGTCAGGATTGGAAGGTATTCGAACCGAAAAGAGGCACAGGCCTTTTTGGAAAAACTCAAGGTCCGGGAAAAAACCTCGGGGATTGTTGTTAATTCTGAAGGCCATTAGAGAAAATTTTGTGCGGAAGAAAATAACAACAACGGTCTACATCACAGCCCGCCAGAGTGAACAGTTAAAAACGCTCCATAAAAGAACGAAGATCCCCGTTGCTGAATATATCCGTCAGGGGATTGATTTGATACTCAAAAAAAATCAGTCCGTCCTTCCCCGGCAACTTTCACTCTATGAAAATGTATTGACGGAATCTGATACCAACTCCTAGAGTCCTTCCGGTTCTCGACATCATGACGAAACACATTCGAAATTTTTGTATCATTGCCCATATTGATCATGGCAAATCGACCCTGGCTGATCGTATCCTCGAAGTTACAGGGGCCCTTTCGGAACGAGAAAGGAAGGCCCAATTTTTGGATAATATGGAACTGGAACGCGAGCGGGGGATTACCATCAAGGCCCAGACGGTCCGGCTCAAGTACAAGGCCAAGAATGGGCAAGAATACCTGTTAAATCTCATCGATACCCCAGGTCATGTGGATTTTAATTATGAAGTTTCCCGAAGCCTCGCTGCCTGTGAAGGGGCTGTTTTAGTCGTGGATGCGGTACAAGGCGTTGAGGCGCAGACAGTCGCCAATGCCTATCTGGCCATCGCAAATAACCTGACCCTTGTTCCCATCATCAATAAAATAGATCTGCCCGCCTCAGATCCGGAAAGGGTCAAATTGCAGATTGAAGAGATGATCGGGATTCCTGCGGATGATGCTGTTCTTTGCTCGGCGAAGACGGGTGTCGGTATTACGGATATTTTAGAAAAAGTTATTTTGGAAATTCCTCCCCCAAAAGGAAATGTTTCCGAACCTCTCAAGGCCCTGGTCTTTGATAGTTGGTTTGATAGCTATGCCGGCGTTGTTGTTCTCATTCGTACGATGGAAGGCAAGCTCAAAAAGGGGATGAAGATCCACTTTATGGCGACAGGTAAGGATTACGATGTATTGAAAATTGGCGTTTATTCCCCTTATCCTCAAGAGGTATTGTCCTTGGGGCCGGGCGAGGTTGGTTTTATCACCGCAGCGATCAAGAGTGTTCATGAAACCCGCATCGGAGATACGATCACCGAAACGGCGCGACCGACCGACCAGCCCTTGGAGGGATTTAAAGATGTCAAGCCGATGGTGTTTGCGGGCTTTTATCCTGTTGAGGCCTCACAGTATGAAAATCTGAAGGCTGCCCTCGAAAAGCTCCGTCTCAATGATGCTTCGTTTACTTATGAGCCGGAAACCTCTCAGGCCCTGGGTTTTGGTTTTCGTTGTGGATTTTTGGGACTTCTCCATACGGAAATTATCGGTGAGCGGTTAGAGAGAGAATTCAATCTCCAGCTGGTGACGACGGCCCCGACAGTTGCCTTTAAGGTCAAAACAACGAAGGGGGATTGGCTTTTTGTCGATAACCCCCAAAAAATGCCGCCGGAAATGCAGGTAGAGGAGATCCAAGAGCCTTATATCCGGGCAAATATCCATCTGCCGACAAAGTATGTCGGTAATGTTATCCAGCTCTGTGCCTCCCGCCGTGGCATCCAGACAAAGATGGAGTATCTCTCTCCGGATCGGGTCTTGCTTGTCTACGAAATCCCATTTAATGAAATTATGTTTGATTTTTTCGATCGATTAAAATCTCTTTCTCAGGGATTTGCTTCTTTTGATTATGAGTTTCTGGATTGGCGTTCCGCGGACCTGATCCGGTTGAACATACTTGTCAATGATGATCTCGTGGATGCCCTCTCCGTCATTATTCATCGGGATAAGGCCTACGAAAGAGGGCGCGAGATTACAGCTAAGCTGCGACAGGTGATTCCGCGCCAGCAGTACGAGGTGGCCATCCAGGCGGCGATCGGTGGGAGGATTATTGCTCGCGAATCGGTCAAAGCCCTTCGTAAAAATGTGACAGCCAAGTGCTATGGCGGCGACGTAACGCGCAAGAGAAAATTACTCGAAAAACAAAAAGAGGGTAAAAAGAGAATGAAACAGGTAGGCAATGTCGAGATTCCGCAAGAAGCCTTCTTGTCCATCCTGAAGGTAGATTAGGGAGGAGCATAAAATGGAAGAATACGGCGAAAAGAAGATTTTTTTCAAAAAGAAAAAAGGTACCCTTCGTGAATATGTCGAAGCTCTTTTGACGGCTTTGATCGTTGCCTTTTTTGTCCGCTCGTTTGTGATTGAGGCCTTCAAGATTCCATCAGGGTCGATGATTCCCACGCTGATGATCGGAGATCATATTTTTGTGAATAAATTTGCTTATGGGCTCCGAATTCCACTGACAAAAAAGAAGATAGTGAGCTTTGGAATTCCTCAAAGAGGCGAAGCCATTGTCTTTATGTACCCTTTGGATGAATCAAAAGACTTCATCAAAAGGGTGGTGGGGCTTCCAGGCGATAAACTGAGGATTTATGGAGATCAGGTTTCAATCAATGGGGTTTCCGTCCGGCGTGAACCTATTAAAATTGCTCCCGATCAAACGCAACAAGAGTCACTGATAAAAGTTATTCCCGATGCCACCGCTGATGAGATGGGTGTCCATTCGATACCTGCCTTTAAGGGATGGGAGGAGTATCAATATTATGTTGAACACATCGATGGCGTAAAACATCTTGTCCAATTTGACAGTCAGCCGTCTTACGATGATCTGAAAATCGAGGTGCCTCCCGAGCATCTTTTTGTCATGGGAGATAATCGTGACAATTCAGCGGACTCGCGCGAATGGGGCTTTGTTCCCATGGAGAATGTCAAAGGGCGGGCGATGTTCATTTGGCTCTCGATTGATTACGATCGCAAGACCCTTCGGTGGGATCGATTCGGTAAATCCATCCGGTAAATCAATATCTCTTTGATTTAACTCTAAAAATCAGTTAGAAAGCAGAAAAACTGGGGGAATTATTTCGAGACGGTTTCTTAAAACGTTGGCAGTGATTTTGTGTTTTGTTTTCTTGTCGCCTGTCCATGCGAGAGCCGCCACAAGTCAATTTCAGGCCTTTGATATTTGGCCAACGGTCGGCGATCCCTATTTTTTCTACATGTCCTCCAGCCAGGGATTGCATCAATGGCAATACGCCTTTCAAATCGACAACGCCTTTATGTATCGTCCACTTGAGGCGATCAACACGGATGGGAGTCGGGCACGATCGATCATTGACTATGCGATCGGTCATTTCCTATCTGCCGGGCTTGGTGTGACCGATTTTTGGCAATTAGGGGTTACAGTACCCGTTTTTAGTCAGGCACGTTTTCAGGACCCTAAGACAAGTTCTACCGTCGAAAATGTCTTTAAGATAGGGGATTTACGACTAACTTCTAAAATAAGACTGATCAACTCCAACCGTCATCGATGGGGTTTGGCGGTTGAGCCCTTTGGAACCATTCCGTTAGGAGCCCATAACAAGTACTTGGGTGAAACTCCCCTTACAGGAGGGCTCAATGTCTTGGGTGAAGTTCTCCTGACTTCAAAAATTCGCGCGGCCTTAAGTGCCGGAATTCAAATATTGGGCGAAAATGTACTCATTCGAAATATTGATTTTCAACATCGTTTCTTGAGTTCTTTGGGTCTCTCCGCCAATTTGGGACATGGTTTTATTGCGTCTGCCGAGTCGCATGCGGATACGGCCCTGAAGAAATTTTTTTCGCAAAAGGATGAGGAATCCATCGAGTTTGTGGGTGGCGTAAAATGGCATGTAGATCGATCAGGGCTATCGGTAGGTGTTGGTGGAGGAACCTGTGCGGTGTGCGGGGCGAGGGGTGCCAAGGCGCGAGGATTTTTGAATATCGACTACAAACGCATGAATCAAAATTACAGGCTAAAAGATACCAAAGAAGACAAGTGGGCTACGATTACTTTAGGAGAAAAATCTCAAGATCAGATTCTTGCCGAGGAGATTGTGACCTTGAAGGATCGTTGTCCCGCAGATGCTTCGGAGTACGATCCGGCGATTCATGACGCTGATTGCGCGAAATTTTTCAAATTTAGGGAATCCATTGTCTCTTTATCTGAGAACATGTCTCAACAAAAATTTGCCGAAGTCTTCCTCGATCTCAAGAAAAATTGTCCCGCAGATCCCAAGGCCTTTGATCCTTCGGTTCATGATGCCGGTTGTCCCAAGTATTTTGAGTTAAAGAGCCAGATTGTTGCCTTAACCGGAGAATCTGAAGAAGTGAAGTTTGCTGAAGTCTTCTTAGCCCTTAAAGACAATTGTCCCAAGGATCCGAGCCAGTTTGATCCTTCGGTTCATGATGCCGGTTGTCCTAAGTATTTTGAGTTAAAGAGGAAGGTGCTACCTTTCATGGCCAAGACAGATGAGGAAAGAAGGGCGGTGGAGTTTATTCTCTTAAGCGACGACCAGGATCATGATGGAATTCCTGATACCCTGGATGAATGTCCCAAGGATCCAGAGGATATCGATGGTATTGCCGATGAAGACGGATGTCCTGAAGGTGTGATTACCATTGCCAACGGTGAGGTAAGGACCATCGCTCCCGTCCACTTTGCTTTTGACAAAATAACCTTAAGTCGTCAATCCAAGGTGATTTTGTCACACTTGTCTGATGCCCTCTTTACCCATCCGGAGATACACTCATTGGAGATTATAGGCCATGCCGATCCTATTGGTACACGGACCCTGAATCAATATATCTCCAAGAGAAGGGCCGAGGTCGTTGTCAATTATTTGAGACTTAGAGGTATCCCGAATGAACTGGAATTGATACCTCTTGGTGTTGGTGATCGACAACCCGTGGCTCCCAACACAACACCTCAAGGACGCAAACTCAATAGACGCGTTGAATTCCTGATCAAAAAATAAAAGTTATAATTTAGGAAAACCCGCGATTTTTGCTGTTTCTTTTTTGATCAGATGTTCAATCTCCGCCGATGTTTTACAAGTTACGGCGCGATTAAAAATTTCATTGGCATGACGAAAATTAACGGCCCGGATAAGTTGTTTTACCTTGGGTATGGAGACGGGATTCATGGAGAGCTCCGCAAAACCAAGACCCAGAAGGATCATAAAATAGAGTGGATTGCCGGCCATCTCGCCGCAGACGGAGATCTCAACATTTTGGGATTTCCCCGCATCACAAATCATCCTGAGCAAACGTAAAACGGCCGGGTGGAGGGGCTCAAAAAGGTAAGAGACGTCTTCGTTGCCTCGATCGACAGCCAGGGTATATTGAATCAGGTCGTTGGTGCCTATGCTCAAAAAATCCGTCTCGCGGGCCAGTTCAACGGCTATGAGGGCAGCTGCAGGAGTTTCGACCATGGCCCCCAGTTTTATTTTTTGATTGTAGTGAATCTTTTTTGCCGTGAGTTCTTCCTCGATATCCGAGATTATTTTTTTGACGTGTCGTATCTCTTCGAGATTGGTAATCATGGGAATGAGTATCTTGAGAGAGCCGTAATGAGAGGCCCTGAGCATGGCTCGGAGCTGTGTCCTTAACAAATCTTTCTCCTTGAGGCAGTAGCGAATAGCGCGCAGTCCCAATGCCGGATTCGTCCCCTCGACGTAGTTACCATCACCCATAATCTTGTCCCCGCCGATATCAATCGTTCTTATCGTGACGGAGTGAGGGTGAATTTTTTGGAGTACTTCTTTGTAAGTTTCAAACTGTTCCTCCTCAGAAGGAAAGCGGTTTTGAACAATATAGAGCATTTCACTTCGATAGAGACCGATCCCCTCGGCGCCATGACTCTTAATCGTCCCAATTTCCTCTGGTAGCTCCATATTGGCGGCCAATCGAAGATGATAACCATCTTGGGTGACCGAAGGGAGGTGGGCCTCTTTCAGGAGTAACTGGTCAAAATGGGCATATTGCTTTTGTATTTCTCTATATTTTTTCAAATCCCTCTTTGAAGGATTTAAGAGGACAACACCCTCAGTGCCATCGATCAGGATTGAGTCCCCATCATTGACCATGCGAACAATTCCGCTAATTCCCACAACAGCCGGTATCTCAAGGGCCCTGGCGACAATAGCGGTATGGGAGTTGGTACCCCCGACCTCCGAAATAAAACCCTGGACCATTCCTTTGGTCATTTGAGCCGTATCGGTGGGGGATAACTCGTGGGCCACAATCACCGAATCCTTCCTGAATTGTCTCAGCTGAGATCCTTCGACCCCTGACATATTATGAAGAATACGATAGGCAATATGATTAAGTTCGTCTCGTCTCTCCGAGAAATAGGCGTTGTCGGTCTTCGGAAATGAATGTTTCAGTTTTTCAATCGCCTTGTTGAAGGCCCATTCCGCATTGATTTTTTCATGGCGGATGATTTCGATTGCCTCCTTGAGAAGAGTCTCATCGCTGGCGATCATTTGATAAGATTCAATAATGTCAATCTGTTCGCCGACCTGAAACTTGCAGAGCTTTTCCTTAATTCGTGTCAAGTCGTGTTTCGTCTTTTGGATGGCCTGTTGAAAACGTGAGATTTCACCCTTGATGGTCCTGTCGGGGATCCATAATTTGGGGAAGTTAAGAGTTTCTAACTCAAGAAGATGGACGCAACCAATGGCAATACCCGGAGAGACCGCCAATCCCTTAAAGTGACGCGTTGAACGGCCGGCTTTCTTCATTTTTCACCAAATTTGCTATTGATGAGCCCTTCAAGCTCTTTGAGAGCCTCCTGGCAGTCACTCCCGATGGCGGTGACCTCGATGTGTGATCCTTTGGCTGCGGCGAGCATTAGGATACCCATAATACTCTTGCCATTGACTTCACGAGAGTCCTTTTGAACAAGAATCTCTGAGGAATAGCGAGTGGCTATTTTGACAAACTGGGCGGCGGCACGGGCATGCAGTCCCAATTCATTAGTGATTTTAAAGACCTTAGATGCTTGATTTGGAGCCAGAGTGTGTTCCCCCTTTGAGTACTTCTCCCGCAAGCGTGATATTTCTTTGTCCATAATCTCTGATAAATGAAGCCACCTCTGAGAGGGGCCTTTTTTCGCGCAAGTTTAATAATTTAATCAACATCGGAAGGTTGACTCCGGTGATAACCTCCACCTTTTCTTCTGCCAGAAAGGAAAGACAAAGGTTCGAGGGGGTTCCTCCAAACATGTCGGATAGCAAGAGTATGCCATCACTTTGATCGACCTGCTGAATGGCCTCTTTTATCTTTTTGCATGTCCGCTCGGCGTTTTCATCATGCTCAATAGAAACACCCACCATCCTGCAGGGAGGTGGTTCTTTGACAATAGATTGGGCTACGCGTACCATTTCCGAGCCAATCAAACCATGTGAAACGACAACAATACCAACCATAGTTATTTACCTCGCGATAGATCACGATGGTAAACTTTAACCGGGTATCCCAAATGTTTCAAGTCCTTAGCTATTTTTTCTGATAGAACGACCGAACGATGCCGCCCCCCCGTACACCCAAAGGCAATCGTTACGTATGATTTTCCCTCAACCAAATATTGCCGCAGTAGCAGTGTCAGCATCCTTTTTAAGAGCTTGAGCCAGCGCTGGCTTTCCTTTTTTTGAAGAATAAAATGACTGACCCGGGGATCCTGTCCGGATAAAGCTCTCAAACGTTCAATAAAGTGGGGATTAGGCAGAAAACGAAGATCCATCACAATGTCGGCCTCCAAGGGGAGTCCGTAACGATATCCAAAAGAGATAACACTGACGGATAATTGAGACCGGCTGTCCGAAGTCTTTAGTATTTTTTTAATTTTTTCACGTAGCTCGTGAATATTCAGGTAAGACGTATCGATAATGTGCGTTGCGATCTCATGAAGGGGATTTAAGAGTTCCCTCTCTCTTTGAATACCGGTCGGGATACGCCCAAGCGGGGAGAGGGGATGCCGTCTTCGTGTTTCGGAAAATCTCCGGACGAGTATTTCATCCTGGGCATCAAAGAAGAGGATCTTGAACTGAATGCCTCGTGATCTAAGAATCTGGAGGTATTTTTTAAAATCCTTTAAAAAGCTCATTTCACGTGCATCCATCACAAGGGCCATTTTTTTGAGGTGGCTCAAGTGGGCCGGGGGTGTGAGGAGTTGTAATAATTGGGGCAGAAGGGGACCCGGCAGGTTGTCGATGGCGAAATAACCTGAATCTTCAAGTATATGGAGTCCTGATGATTTTCCGGAACCCGATAGGCCTGAGAGGATAATGACCTCCGTCGACGGTCTTTTTATTCTCTTTGGTGTTTTAATAAGCCACTCTTTTTCTTTTTTTCTCCCCAAAGGAGACGGCGGGTCAGTTTGGCCTGGAACTCCCGTGCGGAATAGAATCCCTTCAATTTTAAAAGATGGTTTCTTGCCGCAACCTCGATGACGGAGGTGAGGCTTCGTCCGGGTCGGACAGGAAGCCGTATAAAGGGCACTTTGACACCCATGATTTCATGAACCTGTTGATCGATTCCCAGACGTTCATATTCCTGTTTTGGATTCCATTCCACGAGTTCAATAATGAGCTCGACCAATTTTTGATCGCGGACCGAAGTGACGCCAAAAAGATCCTTGATATTGATGATGCCGAGTCCACGGATCTCCATATGATACTTGATCAACTCGGACCCGCTTCCATAGAGAGAGGCGGGGGGTTTTTTACTGATATTCACAACATCGTCGGCGACCAGGCGATGCCCCTTCATCACGAGTTCCAAAGCGCACTCACTCTTTCCTATGCCACTTTTACCCATCAGAAGAATACCCACACCAAAGATATCCAGCAGGACACCATGGATGGTCGTTGACTCTGTTAGCCTATCTTCTAAAAATTTTGTAATTCGAATAATAAAAACAGGGGTTGAGATAGGTGTCACCAAAATGGGAATCTTTTTTCGAGAGGCTTCTTTTTGAAGAATATTGGGAATTTTGTTTTGGTTGGTAATAACAAAACAGGCGATATCAACCTTGCAAATTTTTGCCACAATACTTTTTAATTGTCCCTTGGGGAGTCCATTCAAAAAATCAATTTCGGAATTACCCAACACCTGAACCCGACCCGGGTGGAGGTTGGAGGTATAACCCGTCAGGGCTAATCCGGGTTTTTGAATTTGGGGGATGAGTATTCTCTTCGAGAGACCTTCTCTGCCAGTCAAGAGCTCTAGCTGGAGATGATAATCCTTATCTTCAATCAGTTCGTTTACGGAGATAGATATCATTAAAATTTTTCATCTTCACTGATAATCTCGTGATAGATCTCGGCCGGGTCCCTGGCCTCCATCAGTTTATTTCTAAAATGCAGATCTTTTAAGAGTCGAGATAAACGGGCGAGGGCTTTTAAATGGAGGCTTGCCGCATTTTCAGGGGCCAACAAAACAAAGAAAAGATGGGCCGGCTTTGCATCTTGTGAGTCAAAGTCTACTCCTTCAAGGCTGCGTCCAAAAGCGGTGACGATCTGGTTTAAAGAGCGGAGCTTCCCATGGGGAATAGCGACTCCGTTACCAATGCCTGTACTCCCTAGCTTTTCTCTTTCCATGAGAATCCGGATAGTCTCCTCTTGGGAAATAGAAGAATGGTTTTGGGCCAAGAGGGCTGCCAGTTCCTCGATGATGCCCTCTTTAGTGGTTGACCTCAATTCGCCTAATATACAGCTTTTAGCCAGTATTTGTTTAATTTTCATACACGCCAGTCAAATGCCCTCATAAAAAACCTGTCACGTTCTGGGGGTCGTACTCATCGTACTCAAGTCTGTCTGATCTATATGGTGCCGTTTTAAATTGCAATCTTTTCTCACCCATTTTTAAAGCTTTTTTTCCTGTAAACGAGGGAAATAATTGCTAATTCAGAACAGTTGCTTTCTCCGAGAAGCGGGGAGTATGCCCAGGATCTCTCTATATTTGGCAACTGTCCTCCTGGCAATCTGAATATCGCCCTTTTGGAGCCTATCTGTGATTAATTGGTCCGATAATGGTTTGTGAGGGTCTTCTGAAGAGATCATCTTCTTGATTTGTTCTTTGACGGCCTCGGAGGTGACTCCGTCTCCCGTACCACAAGGGACCTTGGCGTTAAAAAAGAACTTTAACTCAAATAAACCACGAGGCGTTTGAACATATTTGCTGGTTGTAACTCGTGAGACTGTTGATTCGTGCATGTTGATTTCTTCGGCAATGTCTCTCAAGACCATGGGTTTCAAGTAGGAGACCCCGTTTTCAAGAAAATCCTTTTGGAATTTTACAATCGAAGAAGTCACTTTATAAAGCGTTCTCTGCCTTTGATGAATACTTTTAATGAGCCAGATGGCCGAACGCAGTTTATCCTGAATATATTCCTTTGCCGGCGAGGGCATGTCTTTTTTGAAGAGGGCGTTTCGATAAAAATTGCTGACCTGAAGCTTGGGAAGCCCGTCATCATTCAAAAAAACAACATACTCATTGCCAACCTTTTCAACAAAAACGTCAGGGCTGATATATTGAGGTCTTTCGGACCCAAAGGGACGACCGGGTTTGGGTTCGAGGGTAGAAATAATATGGGCCAATTCACGCAGCCGCTCCATTGATATTTTCAACTCTTTAGTAATATGGGTGTAATTTTTACGTTCCAGGTCTTCCAGATATTTGTCAATCAGAGGTTCTAGTAGATCCTTATCCTTAAAAGGGTAGGGACGAATTTGGATTTTAAGACATTCCTTCAGATCTCGAGCCCCAACCCCTGCAGGATCGAATTCCTGTATCTTTTGAAGTGCCTCTTCGACTTTATTGAACAAAACACTGTTATGGCTGGCGACTTCTTGAAGATCGGCCTGAAGGTATCCCTCTTCGTTGATATTACCGATCAATTCCTTGGCAATCTCAACCTCCTGTGGAGACATTTCTGTCATATGGAGTTGCCAGAGCAGGTGATCCTGCAGATTTGTCCCGCCTTGAGCCATGTTCTCATAGATCGGAGGCTCGTTCTCCATTTCAGAAGAGCCCGAATGAACACCACCTTCATGAGCGTTGTAGGTCTCCAGATAGTTCTCCCAATCAAAGTTATTGGGCTCCTTGAGCTCTCCATCTTTATTGCCCACCTCAGCGACCTTTTGTTCCTCCCGCGATTCATGGGTCAGGGCCAAGGGTTCTGTGACAGAGGCTTCTTCTTCCTCCTTGGAAGGTTCGTCTTCGGGGGTCTCTTCCAAGATGGGATTTTCCAAAAGTTCGTGCTGGATGAGATTTTGGAGTTCGAGACGGGAGAGTTGTAAGAGTTTTATTGCTTGTTGTAACTGTGGAGTAATGACGAGCTGTTGGGAAAGTCTGAGACTTTGTTTAATCTCTAGCGCCATAGGCCGTGGAAGTATTGAAAACGATTTGAACTGCAAGAGCTTTACAGAAATGATAAAACTCACGCCCCCGCCTTGTCAAGAAACAAGGGGGTTGGAGGTATTTTTAAATAGACTTTTTGCGCTTGACTTTTTCTGACCGTACTTCGGACGAGACTTCACCTTTTGCGGACCAGGCCCTTCGCGAGGCGTATTCACAAGAGGCCTTGATAAACTGAGAAAAGAGTGGGTGAGGTTGGTGGGGGCGGGATTTAAACTCCGGATGAAACTGACAACCTAGGAACCAGGGATGTTTCTTCAGCTCGACAATTTCGACGAGGGACCCTTGAGGACATATTCCGGAGATAACCAACCCCTTTGTCGTTAAACGCTCCAGATAGGCGTTATTAAATTCATAACGATGGCGATGCCTTTCCATGATCGATTTTTCGCCGTAGGCGGCAAAGGCATGGGTGCCTTTTTCGAGTTCACAAGGATAGGCTCCCAGTCTCATGCTGGCCCCCTTGATCATGACGGCCTTTTGTTCCTCCATCAGGTCAATGACAGGGTCGGGTGTTTGGGGATCAAATTCGGTGGAGGTGGCCTTTTTGAGACCGCACACGTTACGTGCAAATTCGATCACAGCCAGCTGCATCCCCAGACATATCCCAAAATAGGGAATCTGATTCTCGCGGGCATAGGTGATCGCTCGGATCTTACCCTCAATACCACGATTTCCAAAACCACCGGGGACCAAGATACCATCAATGCCAATCAGCACAGTAGAAACATCTGCCGCTGTCTCCAGCTCCTCCGAATCAAAAAACTTCAGTTTCACAGCGGCTTGATTGGCGATGCCCCCATGTTTCAAGGCTTCATTGAGACTTTTGTACGAATCCGTCAGATCGACATACTTTCCTACCACCCCGATCATGATTTCTTTTTGCGGACTTTTGATCCGTTGAGTCAGACTTTCCCACTGAACGAGATCGGGGGAGCGTGTCCAGATATTCAGAAGTTCCACAATCTTATCATCGAGCCCTTCTTGATGAAGGAGGAGAGGGACTTCATAGATGGACTCCACATCTCTTGCCGTGATGACACAATCCGCCGCAATATTGCAAAAGAGGGCGATCTTGCCCTTGATCTCCTTTGAGAGGTTACGATCGGTTCGGCAGAGGAGAACGTCCGGTTGCACTCCAATCTCGCGGAGCTTTCCTACCGAATGTTGTGTGGGCTTTGTCTTGAGCTCACCGGCTGTGGGGATAAAAGGAACGAGCGTCAGGTGGATATAAAGGACATTTTCGCGCCCAACATCAAACCGAAACTGACGGATGGCCTCTATAAAAGGGAGGCTCTCGATATCACCGACGGTTCCCCCGATTTCGGCAATGACGAGATCAACCCCCTGAGCCACTCGCAGGATGGCCGCTTTGATTTCATCAGTAATATGGGGAATGACCTGAACGGTCTTGCCCAGATAATCCCCGCGCCGTTCTTTTTGAATGACGGATTCATAAATCTTGCCCGTCGTGACGTTGCTGGAACGAGAGGTTTGTACCGTTGTAAAACGCTCATAATGACCCAAGTCCAGATCCGTTTCAGCCCCATCTTCGGTCACAAACACTTCTCCGTGCTGAAAGGGACTCATGGTTCCCGGGTCGACATTGATGTAAGGATCCAGTTTGAGGAAGGCCACTTTAAGACCGCGGCCTTCGAGAAGGGCACCGATAGAAGCGGAGGCCAAGCCCTTGCCTAGGGCCGAGACCACACCACCTGTGACGAAGATGAATTTGGTTTTCACGACGGAATTTATTTATAGCAGGGTCGTTCGAAATCTACAACTCTTTTGGTTAGTTTTTTGAAGAAATCTTCCTAAAATTTCCTGGTAAATTAATTGTGACTGAGGATGGTAAGATGGGCGGCACAGGACCCTTGAATATCCCAAGTACCTGTATCAGCCGGGTTGATGCCAGCGGAGATGCCACAACGGATCGTGGGAATAACAGCGGGGACAAGCAACTCAATAAAACCACGAGGGCTATCGAAGATGGATTCGACTCCCAGACGCCCATGGAAGGCCCGATCTTGAACTCCTAAAAAGACCCGGGCATCGGGAACCCTGTCACTTTGAAGATATTGTTCCCGGGTACGGAAAAAGACAGCGGCGCCAAATTCAAGGTGATTAGGATGATGGGCGGGGTTTCGTGAAAGAGGCAAGAGGAGTTCAAGTCCCAAATCAAACCCGTCATTCGGGCTTCGGAAGGAGGACCGATACCCCGTCGCTACATTAAGGCAAAACCGGTCGTTGCGACAAAGGAAGGGTAAAAAGGCAAGGATGTCATGAGGCCTCGAACCGGTATTTTGATCATGCATGGCCGTGGGTGCCGTCCTGGCGACGAAGGGGGGTATCCTGCGATCAGGATCAAAATCATGAACCTCCTGCCATAGATCTCTTCGATAGGCCTCCATTTCGGAGGCTGGTCGTATGATGGGATTGGCGTGGGGGCCCGTTCGTTGCAGCCAGGGCACAATGTCAATTTCTTCAGGAGAAAAACTCATGACGGCAAATCCCGTCTGATCCTCGGAAGGGATTCCTTCCGAAGTGATGTTGACAAAAAGGGTATCCCATCGTTTTTCGATCTCCTGCGGGTGTTGATTATTCTGAGTTACAATGGGACCTGGAAATCCATTGGACCCAGGCTCATCCACATAATGAATCTCCATATCCTCGTCGATGTGAAAGTCTTCGATGACTTCACGGATATCCTGATAGATGGTAGCCGGATTTCTTTGGGCGAAAATCAACTCCAATCGTCTGCGACAATTCCTCTCATCGTCCTGATTCCGGAAGTGAATACGGGAAACAAACTCTCCATAATGATGCAAGTGACTTGAAATCACAGTTCTCAGAATAGGTCTCCCCGAAGGAAATCGATAGAACCAGGCGGCCAATCTCAAGGCATCGGCGACAGGGCCTCTTAATGCGTCCGCATTGGCAGCCCGATCAGGACCATCGTTGCGAGAGTAAGCCGGATAGTGTTGAAAGAGGCTGATATCTTCGGCCTGATTTTCACCTTCGGCCGTGCCTCTTGCGATGTTTGATTGAGTTTCAAGTTCACTAATCAGGGCAACAAAGTTTTCAGGTTGAGGACCTTTGCCATTCACCTCCTGGTTGACAACATAGAGGAGGGTAGGTCGTATCAGATTCCAGATGGAGCCCGAAGGAAGCTCTCCGCGGACATACTGCAAGAAGTTAAAATTTTCATTTTCTGTGTTCCAGAAGAAGAGTCGATGGCCATTACCCAGACTGAAGCTGTGGGTATCAAAGGGCGAGATTCTCTCAAAATGATGGTTCATGAAATCATCATTGGGATAGAGAAAAGGATTACCCGATGTATTATTGATTTCTCTTGAGGCGTAGTAAATCCACTCATCAGGATTACAGGTGTTGGGTATGAGAGCCATGATTGAGGCAATTTCTAATGACCCTGGTGATATGGGACCAAACAGATAACGATCATGATGTTCGGCAACGAGAGAACGCAGATCTTCATTGTAAGGAACAAAATTTCGCTTATGCTTGGATTCCGCATGTTTTGCATTATGGAAGTCATGATTGCCGGGGACTAAACGGATAGGGCCATGAAATCGGTGGAGGATATGAACCAGATTCCTTACGTTTGTATCACGGTAACTCTGGATCTCCAAGGTAGGACCCTGTGCCACTTGATCGACGAGATCTCCCGCAAGAACCATGCCGTTAATCTGACCTTCATCATAGGCCTTGTTGCAAAACTCCACAAATTGTTCAAGGTGTTCATTGATGGAGGCGTAATACCGGTTAATGCGGTCTCTTTTTTCTCGGGCATTTGTTACCGTTGAGTGGGCCAAACTTTCGTCCATCGTCACCCTTATAAAATAATCGTCCACATGAAAATGGAGATCCGCAGCGACGGCCTCTCTGACGGTTCTATTCCTAAAATCCTGGATCACAAAACCCTTCTCAATCGTGCGTGTTCTTGGACCCCTCGAGAGCACAACATCAAATAATTTTTGTCTTTGATTGCCGAGGGCCCTTTCAAAATCGGGGATACGAAATCCAACGCGATAATAAGACATCTGGATTCCAGTATTGGGATCAAGCGGATTGCGCCTAAAAACAGTGCGATTCGATCTTTCGGGATCGACATAGTCGATTGTATCCGTTCTGGGTCCTCCTACGGATCGTCTTATCTCCTCAACACTGACGGGTAAAAGCTGATAGACCGCATTTGAAGTGGGGGCACCTCCTTCATGAATGGGAGAAGGATGAAGCTCAATACGGCTTCGGTCCCTGAAGTATTCAATAAGGGTATTGCGGATATTGCCCGGATGCTGCTGGATATAGGAAGGGGGAACCGCGACGATGAAATCAACGATACCATGGTTCCTTTGGAGTGAGGCCAGATTGGCCGTAACCGCATTTGTAAATCCATCCATGAGATAGGGGTATCTCATATCTTCTTGCCTCAGGGCCTCATCGGCTTGATCGAGGATGGGGTTGATGCGGCTGAGTTCAATGTCGATACGGCGCAATAAACTTTGACGATCAGGGCGTATCTCCGATGTCAAACGACGCGCGTCGAGGAGACATTTTTCGCCGACTCTCAAAAAATCCAGGTTATGGGTTCTTTGGTATTGGATACGCGCCATGGCACCAAGTTCACAGAGATGTCTTGGATTGGCAGTTGTATACAAGACCCTTCGTGCCTCTTCCCATCGAGAGACATCACTCAGGTTGCCCAGAATAGGGAAGGCCACACGACTAAAGACTTCATCTTGAAAGGCCCTTGCCAACCGGGTCCTTTGAGGTTCACTTCGATTATCTTCGGCGCGGCGATTTGAGGGAAAGGGCCACTGGTAACCCCAAAGGGATCGATAAAGGAGATTGGCACTCTCATTGTCATGACGCACCCCTATCTGATAATGATCGGGGGGTCCGTCGGCCAGAGGACTATAGGTAATCACATCGTCGTCTTGACCATCGAGTTGATCCTGGGCCTCAAGGGCCCGCTGAATGGGTGTTGGAATCGTGTCCCAATCTGGCAAGGCAATTTCTTCTGGTTGAGACAAATAGGGGTCAACGAACCTGAGGTGGGTAACGCGATCTGTCATAGGGTCCTTGATAGTAAGGTTCAAGACTGTTATCGGCAGATCTCAGAAAAGTTGTGGGTTTTTTTAAGTAAATTCTCTTGAGAATTCCATTCGATTTGTTACAAGCACCTCACGATGATTCCTCGCTACTCCCGTCCTGAAATGACTCGGATTTGGGATCCTGAAAACAAGTTTAAAATATGGCTCGAGATTGAACTAGCGGCGGCCGAGGGATGGGCTCAACTGGGGCGGATTCCACCCGGGGTGGTTCAAAAGATACGGCAAAAGGCAAAATTTGACCCCGAGCGTATTGATGAAATTGAAAGAGTCGTCAAACACGACGTGATTGCCTTTTTGACCAATGTGGCCGAGTCGGTGGGTCCCGATTCCAGATTTCTCCATCTCGGTCTAACCTCATCCGATGTGCTCGATACGTGTTTCTCGGTTCAGCTCAGAGAGGCCTCGGAAATCCTCCTGGAGGATCTTAAGGGGGTCTTGCAAGTTTTGGAGAAGAAAGCCCGTGACTATAAAATGACTCCGATGATCGGTCGAAGTCACGGGATCCATGCAGAGCCGATGACGTTTGGACTCAAGGTGGCCTCTTGGTATGCCGAGATGGAGAGAAATCTCCAAAGGCTGGAGGTGGCTCGTGAGGAGGTTTCGGTGGGGATGGTTTCAGGGGCCGTCGGGACGATGGCCCATCTGGATCCCAAGATAGAGGCTCATGTGTGCAAGCAACTCGGTCTCACACCGGATCCCATCTCGACACAAGTGATCTCACGGGATCGGTATGCCGCCTTTTTTAGTACCTTGGCCCTCCTGGCCTCTTCGCTTGAGAGGATTGCAACTGAGATTCGTCATCTCCAGAGGACGGAGGTTCTTGAGGTTGAAGAGTTTTTTTCAGCCGGCCAAAAAGGCTCATCAGCAATGCCCCATAAACGAAACCCCGTCCTGTCCGAAAATCTTTGCGGCCTGGCCCGACTGGTGCGTTCTACGGTTGTTCCGGCTTTTGAAAATGTTGCCCTCTGGCATGAGAGGGATATCAGTCATTCCTCAGTCGAACGCATGATCGCTCCCGAGGCAACGATCCTCATGGACTTCATGCTCGTCCGTCTCAAGGGGTTACTCGAAAATCTTATTATTTATCCTGAAAACATGAAGAAGAATCTGGAGCGCTGGGGCAAGCTTGTTTATTCCGAAGGCCTTCTTCTCAAATTGGTTGAGTCCGGTCTTACGCGAGAAGAAGGGTACAAGCTGGTTCAAAATCAGGCGATGCGCAGTTGGGAGAAGGGGAGTGATTTTGAGGTTGCGGTACGGAATGATCCCAAGATTGCTAGCAAGCTCTCCAAAAAGGATTTTGACGAAGTGTTTGATCTCAACCATGGGTTCCGGCATGTGAACACCATCTTTAAAAGGGTTTTTAAAAAATGATAAAGGCCAGGGTCTATACAACACTCAAGCAGGGTGTGCTCGATCCCCAGGGCAAGGCCGTTCAACACTCTTTGGTGGTTTTGGGTTTTAATCAGGTGCAGGATATTCGTATTGGAAAATATATCGAGGTAGTCCTGAACACCGACGATCGTCAGCTTGCTCAGAAACAATTAAAGGAAATGTGCGAAAAACTCCTCGCAAATACGGTCATCGAATCGTATCGGTTTGATTTGGAGTGATAAAAAAAAGAAAAACCCATGAATTTTGGAATTGTAACCTTCCCAGGATCTAATTGTGATTGGGATTGCTACCACGTCGTCACAAAAGTTCTAAAAAAGAAGGCCTATTTCCTCTGGCACAAGGACACCAAACTTCCAGCCCTCGACTGTGTGATCTTGCCTGGCGGTTTCTCCTATGGAGATTATCTGAGGACAGGGGCCATCGCGCGCTTTTCTCCCATCATGAATGAGGTCATTCGTTTTGCCAAATCCGGCGGGACGGTAATTGGGATTTGCAATGGATTTCAGATCTTGACCGAGGCGGGACTCTTGCCGGGTGTCTTGATGAGAAATACAAATCTGAAATTCATCTGTGAAAATGTCGCCCTTCATATCACAAATAACCAATCTCCCTTTACCAAATCGTATCCAAAAAATGCCGTCGTTCACATGCCCATTGCCCACGGTGAAGGAAATTATTTTGCAGATCAGGAGACTTTGAATCTCCTTGATGGAGAGGGAAGGGTCTTGTTTCGGTATGAGGGTATCAATCCCAATGGATCCCAGCGGAATATCGCTGGTATTGTGAATGAAAAGGGGAATGTGTTGGGCATGATGCCGCATCCGGAACGTTGTGCCGAATCGGCGTTGGGCAACGAGGATGGGTTGGTGTTGTTTCGATCATTGTTATAACCCGTTGTTATAACCCTCGCCCCTTGCGGGAGAGGGAAAAGATGGCCCCGGAATCCGTGAAGGGTGAGGGGTCAAAACTATGAACCTAGAAATTATCAAGCAACACGGTTTAACCCCCGACGAATACGAAAACATCCTCAAGATCCTGGGTCGTGAACCCAACATGGTGGAGTTGGGTATTTTTTCCGTTATGTGGAGTGAGCATTGTTCCTACAAAAGTTCTCGTGTTTATCTCAAAAAATTGCCCACACAAGGCAAGCAGGTCATTTGCGGACCGGGTGAGAATGCCGGTGTTGTCGATATTGGTGATGGTCTTGTGGTTGTTTTCAAGATGGAGAGCCATAACCATCCCTCGATGATTGAGCCTTATCAGGGGGCAGCGACCGGTGTCGGCGGAATCATGAGAGATGTTTTTACCATGGGGGCGCGTCCGGTGGCTCTTCTCAATTCTCTCAGGTTTGGAGCTCCCGATCATCCCAAGACGTCTTTCCTGGTCAACGGAGTCGTTGCTGGCATTGCCGGTTATGGCAACTGTATGGGAGTTCCGACGGTGGGTGGCGAGGTTTTTTTTGATGAATGCTACAACGGCAATATACTCGTCAATGCCATGTGTGTCGGTGTGGCCCGCAAGGATCGTATCTTTTATGCCAGGGCCTCCGGTGTTGGTAATCCCGTTATCTATGTGGGTGCCAAGACGGGACGAGACGGGATTCATGGGGCCACCATGGCCTCCGATGTTTTTACCGATGAGACGGAGGAGAAGCGACCCACCGTGCAGGTGGGAGATCCTTTTACTGAAAAACTTTTGATGGAGGCCTGTCTCGAATTGATGAAGGGCAACGAGATCGTTGGCATTCAGGATATGGGGGCTGCAGGTCTCACGTGTTCTTCACTGGAAATGGCGGGCAAGGGTGGCGTTGGCATCGAAATGGATCTGGCTCATGTCCCGCTTCGTGAAGAAAAGATGACGCCTTATGAGATCATGTTGTCCGAATCCCAGGAGAGGATGTTTCTCGTCGCAAGAAAGGGATGCGAAAAAAATATACTGAAATTATTCAATCGATGGGATCTCGATGCCGCCGTTGTGGGTCACGTCACCAAAGGAAATCAGGTTTTTATAAAAAATGGAGGCCGCCTCGAAGGCATCCTGCCGACACTTCCGATTACGGAGAAGGCCCCTGTTTATAAACGACCGGTTAAGAAGCCAGCGTATTTAAAGAAATTGCAGACCTCCCCCATCCCCCTCCTTACCAAGGAGGGGGGCAGGGGCGAGGTCTCTTACAATGACATCCTCAAAAAATTAATTTCCTCCCCCAATCTGGCGAGCAAGAAATGGGTCTACCAACAGTACGATTACATGGTGGGGACGAATACGGTTGTTCTGCCGGGTTCGGATGCCGCTGTGGTACGGCTCAAGGATCCCCATACGGAAGGCAAGATGACACGAAAAGGGTTGGCGATGACAGCGGATTGCAATAGCCGTTATGGGTATCTGAATCCCAAAAGAGGTGGGATGATTGCCGTTGCTGAGGCGGCTCGAAATATTACTTGCTCGGGAGGGCGCCCCCTGGCCGTTACCGATTGTCTTAATTTCGGCAGCCCCGAAAATCCTGAAGTGATGTGGCAGTTTCGGGAAGCCCTCAAGGGGATCGGTGAGGCCTGCCAAGCCTTGGGAACCCCGATTGTTTCTGGCAACGTGAGTTTCTACAATGAGTCCAAAGACGGAGCCATCTTTCCCACGCCAACCATCGGGATGGTGGGTCTCTTGGACGATGTTGATCAACACTGCACCCAATGGTTTAAAAAAGAAGGCGATCTTATTGTATTGATTGGTGAAACTAAATCAGCAGATCCAGTTGATCTCGGAGGCTCCGAATACCTGAAAGAGATCCACCACTTAGTACAGGGCCAAGCCCCTGTTTTGAATCTCAAAAAGGAAAAGGCCGTCCAATCTTTATGTCTTGAGGCGATTAAAAAGGGATGGATTTGCTCAGCCCATGATTGCTCAGAGGGTGGTCTGGCTGTCGCCTTGACCGAGAGTTGTATTACCGGTCCTCGAGTTCTAGGGGCCGAAGTGGCGGCGGACTCCAAGAAGGATGAGATTCTGAAGAACACAGCCTTCCTCTTCGCTGAGACGCAATCAAGAATACTTATTTCTTTGCAAGAAAAGGATTTGCAGTCTTTCCTCAAGCTGGCTAAGTTGAAAAAGTGTCCGGCCCAAGTGATTGGATACGTCGTCAGAGACCGGATCAAGATAGGTCAGCTCGTTGATTTGCCCCCTGAAGAGTTAAAGATACTGTGGGAGAGCTCGTTTAAGCAAAAGGTTATTGAAAGATTATGTGCGGAATAGTTGGCATCTATAACCATCCTGAGGCCTCTAATTTAGCTTACTTGGGCCTTTATGCTCTCCAGCATCGAGGTCAAGAGAGCGCCGGCATTGTTTCATCTGACGGAAAACAACTCCACTACCATCGCAGCATGGGACATGTGGCCGATATTTTTGACGAGACGGTTCTTCAAAAGCTTCCGGGTACGAGTGCCATCGGTCATGTGCGTTATTCCACAACAGGGGAGAGTGGTCTTAAAAATTGCCAGCCGATCTTTGTGGACTATTCGCGTGGTGGTTTGTCGGTGGCCCACAATGGCAATCTGGTGAATGCCCAAAAAATTCGGGCCGAACTCGAGGCCCACGGGGCGATCTTTCAATCGACGATGGATACCGAAATCATTATTCATCTGATTGCCCAATCAGAAAAAAATTCTTTGGTGGATCGTATCGTCGAGGCCCTCAAGCAGGTTCGTGGGGCGTATTCCCTCTTGTTTCTCACAGAGACCCGGCTGATTGCGGCGCGCGATCCCTTTGGCTGGCGTCCCTTGGTCTTGGGCAAAAAGGGAGACTCCTGGGTTGTTGCCAGTGAGACGTGTGCCCTTGATTTGATTGAGGCCGATTTTGTGAGAGAGATCGAGCCGGGCGAGGTGATTGTGATTCATCCCAAGGGGATGGACTCTTACAAACCCTTTGCGGCTCCCCACAAAAAAGCCATGTGTATTTTTGAATTCATTTATTTTGCGCGGCCTGACAGTCACATCTTTGGAAGAGATGTCTATGAGATGAGAAAGGGATTTGGAAAACAATTGGCCAAGGAGCATCCGGTTGAGGCTGATGTTGTGGTTCCCATCCCGGATAGCGGGATGCCGGCAGCTTTGGGTTATGCCGAAGAGTCGGGTATTCCCTTCCAGCTCGGTTTGATCCGCAATCACTATGTCGGCAGGACTTTTATTGAGCCGAAGGATTCGATTCGCCACTTTGGGGTCAAGATCAAATTGAATCCCGTGCGTGGGGTGCTGAAGGGTAAACGTGTGATTGTTGTGGATGATTCGATTGTGCGCGGGACAACTTCCAAAAAAATTGTCAAAATGATCCGCGATGCCGGTGCCAAAGAAGTGCATATGAGGATTTCATCCCCACCGACAACGGATCCTTGTTTTTACGGCATTGATACCCCCAACAAAGAAGAGTTGATTGCCTCCCACCAGAGCGTTGATGAAATCCGGAAATTTATCGGTGCTAATTCTTTAGGCTATCTTTCCCCCAAAGGTCTTTACTGGTTTGAAAAAAATCCGGGAGAGTGGTTTTGCGACGCCTGTTTTACCGGGAACTATCCAGTTCCCATGGAAGAGACAGCAAGCAAATTAAAACTCGCCTCTAAAAATTCTCGATAGGGGATTTTATGAAAATACATGAGGCCGTCCAAACGGCTTTGGAAGGCGACCACTCCGTAACCTCGGATGAGTTTCAGATGATCTATGATGCGGTGGTGGATACCCTTGTTGAAGAAACCCTCAAAACAGAATCTTCTTCCTTTCACGAGGAGTGGCTCTCTCTCATAAGACTGACGAATCATTTTCAAAATTCCATGGAGGAATTTTATTTTAGAAGGGGACTCGCCTGGAGAATGAGCGGGATGCCCACCCTCAACGTGGCGAACAATTTTTCCCAATTAACGACGGGAGAAATCCGGGCGGTTTTGGGAGAGACCTCCGGTCGGTTGGTGCACTATGGGAGAGGAGCTTCTTTTGACCTCCCTTTAAGTGAAAATGTCTTGGACACTCTGAACTCTCCCAGGATTCCCCCGTTTTGTGGTGCGGCCCAAGTGGTTGTCGAGGGCGTCACTCTGGGGACATTAGCCCTCTATCCCGGTCGCAGTTCTCTTTGTTCCTCACTTCAACAAGAAGAAAGGCACGTGAGTGGGCGGAATGGTTTGTTTCAGCGACCGATTCATTTGGGGGAGGACTATCGATTAGGACTTCGGACTCTTTGGCAGGATATTCCGAATGCCATTCGTGCGGTGTCGGGAAGGGCTTCTCGGTCTTCTTCTCCAGCGGTTGATTCAAGTCCTTCCTGGAGTCTTGGAATTCTCGGTTTGCGCTTCGGGCTTTATACATTTTAGTTCATAAACAGATCTTGCGACCGCCCCCAAAGGGGGATATATCTGGGCCCATGCCTCCTGAGTTCTTCCAGTTTTTTTGTCCCACTCAAGTTGTTTTTAATCCGGGCTTGGCCAAAGATTTTGCAGCCGAGCTCTCCGCCTTTTCGTTTTCGCGTCCGATTATTTTGACGGATCGTTTCTTGATGGAGAGCGGCATGGTGACTCCGATACTGGAGGGAATCAAGGCGGCAGGGCTGGATCCTGTGGCTGTTTTTTCCGAAATTCCTTCTAACTCCGAGCTCAAGGTCGTTAAGCGCTGTGCTGACCTCGCCAAGTCAAAAGGAGCGGATGGTTTGATAGCCATCGGCGGTGGCAGTGTCATGGACACAGCGAAGGTCGTGAATATCCTCCTCACCCACGGCGGCGACCTGGTGGCTGATTATTCGGGGGCGGAGACACTTCCTGGGCCTTTGAAACCCCTGGTGGCCATTCCCACGACGGCAGGGACAGGGAGTGAGGTGAGTCATGCCGCTGTCATCCTTGATGAGGAAACCCATGTAAAACTTTCTTTCGTCGATCGCCACCTGGCTCCCCACCTGGCTATTTTGGATCCAGAGCTTACAGTTGGGTTGCCACCCAAGCTGACAGCCGCAACGGCCATGGATGCCCTCACGCATGCCATCGAATCCTATACGAGTATTCAATCTAATCCCATCTCCCGCGCACTGGCCGCCGAGGCGATTCCCCTGATTCGAAAGAATATCATCAAAACCATCTTGCATGGGGATGATATCGAGGCCCGCGGCTCTCTTTTAACAGCCGCCACTCTCGCCGGGATTGCCTTTGATCATGCGATGGTCGGTGTTGTGCATGGGATGGCTCATGCCTTGGGAGGGTTGGCCGGTGTTCATCATGGGATGGCCAACAGCCTCTTTCTTCCGTGGGGGATGGAATACAATCTAAAAACCTGTTCCGAAAAATATTTGGAAATTGCTGGCTATCTCGGTGTCAAAACCGGGGGGATGAGTTTTGAAGAAGGGGGCAAGGCCGCCGTAGAAGCGATACGGCGTCTTCAGAGGGAGCTCCACGAAGTTTGTGGTCTGCCTTATCGTTTGCGAGATTTGAATCTCAAAGAAGATCTACTGGAGGCCATTGCCCAGGGAGCGGTGGACGACGGAACAAGTTTCTATAATCCTCGAGAAGTGGTGAAGGAAGAATTACTGGCTTTGATTCAAAAAGCCTATTAGCAAGAGGGATGATGCCCCTATTTTCCAATTCAGAAACTCTTAAAAAAGTCCTGGGGGGATTTTTTACCTATCTCCTTCAGCAACCGGAGATGAGGGAGAGACTCATGGCCTCAAAACTCGTTATTAAATTTAATTATCAAGAGCCTGATCTATCGATCACCGTTGATTTAAGTGGAGACGAGGGGAGGATCAGTTTTAATGATGTCGAAAAAACGCCTGAAGTCGAAATGAAGATGAAGGCCGATGTGGCTCATCGATTTTGGTTTGGCAAAGTCAATTTGGTTGTTGCCCTAGCCCGTCGTGAAATGGTCGCCAAGGGGCCGATACCCAAGATCTTAAAATTACTTCCGGTCATCAAGCCCGCCTATGAGCTTTATCCAAAATACTTGCGGGAAAAAGGATTCGATGGTTATCTTATTGCCTAAAATAGGGTAGTTAAAGAGAGGGAGAGATTATGAAAAAGCAGATGTTTCTTTTAGGTTTAGTGAGTCTGGGTGGGCTTTTCCTCGTTCAGTGTGGTGGCAGTGATGTGGGACCCGAGAGACAATTGATGGCCCAAGAAACGTCTCAAGTCGGAAGTAGCACGGATCTTTCACCCGTAACGAAAGCGGATTCTATTGGCGGGACAACGGTGGCTGTCGATGCAGGTTTTGCCAGCGACGGTTCCTCTATTGCTATTCCGACAGGTTTCACAGTCACTCAGTGCAAGTTTACGGCGGCGGCCGCCAATATTGATGGAAGTGCCCTTTCAACAACGGTTTCTATCAATTCAACGACAGGGCAGGTCGTTTGTAAAAAAGTAGTGCAGGAGCGTGAAGAGGTTCCTGCCACCTCAAAAAGTTGTGCGGCTTCCTATACCGTCATTTGTGTAAAATAAAGTATCTCCTATGACTCCTCGACCTGACATCCTTCTGGACTTTGGTAACATGACGGCCGAAGAGGTCGGGTCTTCCGGGGTTAAAAGAAGCGAGATAGAGGCTCTGAAGCCGGAGATTGAAGAAATCCACCGGGGTCTCGAAAATCTTCGCCGACTTGGACAATTACCTTTTCAAGAACTTCCCTATCATGATGAGATGGCCTCTCGTATCGTCACTCGAGCCAAGGATCTGAAAGAAAGGTTTGAAAGCATACTCCTTCTGGGCATTGGTGGTTCCTCCTTGGGGACCCGATTTCTCATACAAGCCTTGGCCCCGGTGAATTCTCGTCGGGTTATTATTTGTGATCATTTGGATTCTGAAGAATGGATGAGGATCGGTGAGACATTAGATTTTAAAAAGACACTTGTGGTTGTCATCAGCAAGTCGGGAAGGACTCTCGAAACGATGGCCGCCTTTCTTTTTTTCAAAAATTGCCTCAAGGCCCGCGTAGGGGAGGCCTATAAACACCACCTTTTTATTATTACGGATCCAACGGAAGGCCCTCTCCGCAAGATAGCACGGCAGGAATCCATCGAAAGTTTCGAAATTCCTCCGGGCGTCGGAGGACGATTCTCGGTCTTGACTCCCGTTGGTCTTTTTCCCGCCGCTCTGTGTGGTATCAACATTGGAGAACTTCTTGCGGGCGCACGACGCATGGATGAGAGATGCAAAAATAAAGATCCTTGGCATAATCCGGCGATCATGAGTGCTCTTTTGCATTTTATCCTCGATAAACAAAGGAACCATGCCGTGCGTGTTTTGATGACCTACCATCTTCGTTTAAAGGGATATTCGTCCTGGTATGCCCAACTTTGGGCGGAGAGTCTGGGGAAGAAGAATTCACTCAAAGGGCGTGAAATCTTTGCAGGGACAACACCGGTTTGTGCTTCAGGACCCGAAGATCAACATTCTCAACTGCAGCTTTATCTCGAGGGCCCCCGCGATAAGGCGATTACCTTCATCAGCGTAAAAAAGGAAAGTATTCCTATGATGCTCCCACCGGATGATTGGGTTGTGTCCGAGATGCCAATTTTAAAAAATAAATCGGTTCATGATCTCCTGAGGGCTGAAAAAAAGGCGACGGAACAAGCCTTGAAGGAGGCGGGGAGACCCAATCAAACCCTTCTCTTGGATGAGTTGACCCCTCATGCCGTAGGACAGCTACTCTACCTGGCTGAAATCGAAACAGTTTTTGCAGGCCAGCTTTATGATGTAAATCCCTTTGACCAACCCGCCGTTGAGAACATCAAGAGACACGTAAAGAATTACCTGAATCAACCCTGACCGCGGACAGGTCTAACCAAACCAAACGGATCTTCTGTTCCTTAAGGCCTCGACAATCATCTCCTGAATCTTTCCACGAACCGTTTCCGAAAGCCGATTCACCAGCAGCTGATCCTCGGCATCCTTGGGGCCATAAGTCGGGCCGAAATGGATAGGTTCCCCAAAGATGATTGTCCACTTGGAAGGAAGGGGAATAAATCCAAAAATTCCCAAAAGGGGGAGTGTGGGGGTGACGGGAATATAAGGAATGCCAAAAGGTCTTGCGAGCAGGGTAGATTTCAAAAGGATGGGGTGTATTTCCTCGGCGCCAATGACAGCTGTCGGAATAATCGGGGCATTTGTTTTTAATGCCAATTTCACAAAACCGCCACGACCGAAGCGTTGCAGACGATAACGATTCTTATAATGTTTTCCGATTCCCTTAACCCCTTCCGGAAAAACAGTGACGAGATGGTTTTTGGCCAAAAGTCTCTCGGCGTTTTCAGGACAGGCACGGACACCGCCGATGCGATACATTAAAGTCCCCAAAAATGGAAAGTGGTAGACAAAGTCCTCGACGAGGAAGCGAACGTCACGTCTCGAATGATGATCGTTGACAATCGCAGCTCCGATCATGGCCCCGTCGTAGGGGAGCGTTCCGGAGTGATTAGCAACAATCAATCCTCGGCCCTCACTGGGGATATGGGGAAGACCTTCTACCGAAACACGCCAATAATTATAGTAGAGAAAATCAAAGAAGGGCTTGACCCTCTTGATAAAGGCCGGATCCATCCCAAAGGGATCAATTTCACCATTCTCTTCTTTACGACCGAACCAGAGCGAGCTTAGGAAGGATTTGAATTCTGTTCCATTAATCAGCTGACGCATCTTTTGAAGACCGTCAAAGACAATCTTCATTTGTCCTTTATTTTTTTGAAAATTTTTAGAAACGATCTCATCGGTTACTTTTTGAATCCTCTCCTCCAGGAGCTGAACAAGGGATGAAATATCAAGAGGAGGGCTTGTTTTTTTAACTTTTTCCTGACTTTCCAGGCGCTTAAATTTGTCACGAAACTCTTTCTCAATTTGATCCAGTCGATTTTTTACTTGTCCGATCAATTCATCATAAGGGGAAGGGGTTGGAGGGGTGACAGGGGGCGTCTCCGTCTCTCCTTTATTCAGATAATGAAGGGTACCTGTTTCTTTTGTCACTTAAGCCTCCAGTAGATGGGCTTCTCGGAGCCTTTGGGCCCCGATGAAGGAGAGTAGTGCCTCTTTTGTTGAATAACGAGGGACAAAACCCATGATTTTTTTTGCCTTCTCTCCATCGGCGACCGATAAATATTTGAGAAAATCAAGCCTCGAAGAGGGGGCGGAAATAATGTTGAGATACCACAGTGTCTGAATCACAGGATAGAGAACAGGGGCCGGTACGGGAACGGAAATCTTGCCGGCCAGGTGTAATGCCTTTGAGAGGGGGAGGAGACCATCGCCCACAATATTAAAAATTCCAGGGTAGTCTTTTTCAATAGCCATCTTAAACGCACGAATGACGTCTTCTTCGTGAATAAACTGAAAGAGAGGATCGTATCCCATCGCTGTAAAGAGAATCGGTCTCTGTAAAAAATTTGTCTTATAGTTGCGGACATGAGGTCCTAGAATCGTACAAGGTCGGAGCAGGGTCACAACCGTATGAGGATGTTTTTTAGTAAAACGTAAAAATTGATTTTCGGCATCAATCTTGTCCCTTAAAAAACGACTCTTGAATCCTCCCCGCGTCGGGTGATCCTCCGATAAAAAATTGGGATTGGAGGCATGGGCCCCGTAGACCTCTGTTGTTGAGGCCATGATGAGCTTTCCTACCTTTTTCGCAGCACAGGCATCCAGGAGATACATAGTCCCAATGGAGACAATCTCATGGGCCCATCCCAGATCATGGGGAGGTGAGACGGGAAAGGCCGTATGCACGACGGTATCAACATTTTCCTTTTCAAAAATCTCAAGGAGTTTTGAGTCAGCCAAGGTCTCTGTCAGGTCAAATCGGTAAAATTTTGTCTTTCGAAGTTCAAAAGGGGGTTTTCGGTAGTCAAGGGCGATGACATTCTCGTATTGGGGGTCATTTTCGATCTCTCGGAGGAGGGAACTTCCCACAAAACCTGCTGTTCCGGTTAGGGCAATGGTCTTTTTTCGGGAGGTTTTCTTCTTCGGCATCGGGCGTACGTATCTCAGATGGGGTTAGAAATCAAGTAATGCAATCAAAAATAGATATTATGATTGACTCTTTTGCAGAGTTTCTCTACAACGACCCGCCAATGAACCAGAAGAAGAAACCCTCTTTGAAACCCAAAACCCTCTCCGCTACCGGCGGAGGGGGTTTTTTTTTACCTTTTGAACATCGAAAACATCGGCTGGCAAAACACCTGCTAGGCATCAAGGAACTTTCTCAAGACCAGATCGAAGAAATTTTAAAGACGGCCGCTCTCTATAAGAATCAAAGCGCCAAGCCACCAAAGACCCCTAAAAAGAGTGAAGAGTTGAAGGGAAAGACCGTCATCAACCTCTTCTTTGAGCCTTCGACACGCACGAGGACATCTTTTGAAATGGCCGCACGCCGGTTGTCTGCCGATTTGATCACGATGACCCCCCAGGCGACGAGTATCACAAAAGGAGAGAGTCTCAAGGATATGGTTGAAAATCTCGAGGCCATGGGGCCGGACCTCTTGATTGTCCGCCATGGGTCGAGCGGTGTTCCTGAACTCATGTCACGCCATACCCGGGCTTCCGTCATTAATGCCGGTGACGGCTCTCATGAGCATCCAAGCCAGGCCTTGGTGGATCTTTTTACGATTCAGGAAAAACTGGGGATGGTCCGCGATGTTCATCTCCTGATTGTCGGGGATTTGGCCTACAGTCGTGTGGCGCGTTCGAATATTTACGCTTTTACCAAGATGGGGGGACGTGTGACCTGTGTGGCACCGGCAACGCTGATTCCTCCGGGTCTCGAGAAGCTCGGTGTTCGCGTGGAGACGGATCTCGACAAAAATCTTCCGGATGCCGATGTTGTCATGCTCTTGAGAATTCAAAAAGAAAGACAAGAAAAACTTAATTTTCCTTCTCTCTCTGAATACACGCGATTTTATGGATTGACGCGGGACAGAATTCCTCTCATGAAAAAGGGATCACTCATCATGCATCCTGGACCTATCAATCGTGGTGTGGAGATTGATCCCGAGGTGGCGGATGGCCTGATTCTAGGAGCCCCCAAGACTATCATTCTCGATCAGGTCAACAACGGTATTGCCGTCAGGATGGCGATTCTCTCGATGTGGGGAAATCTATGACACGAATTTTAATTAAGAATGGTCGTCTGATTGATCCAGCCTCCAAGAAAGACGGGGTCTTTGACCTGATTTGCTCCGAGAGAAAGATCGAAAAAGTGGGCAAGGGACTCAAAGGGAACGGCTGTGATGAAGTCATCGACGCCAAGGATTTGATCGTCAGTCCTGGCTTTATCGATTTGCATACCCATCTTCGCGAGCCTGGATTTGAATACAAAGAAACCATCCAAACAGGAACTCAAGCCGCCGCCGCCGGAGGATTTACGACAATCCTGTGTATGGCGAATACCTTGCCCGTGAACGACAACGCTGTTGTGACGGAATTTATTATGAAGAAGGGCAGGGAAGAGGGGATCGTCAATGTCTTGCCTGTCGGTGCTATCTCAAAAGGGCTTGAGGGGAAGACGCTGGCCGATATTGGCCAGATGGCAAAGGCTGGGATTGTAGCGATCTCGGACGACGGACATTGCGTGATGGATAGCGCCTTGATGAGAAAGGGCATGCAGTATGCCCGCGGGTTTGGACTCTTGGTCATCTCGCATGCAGAGGACGAAAATCTGTCCGGTGCCGGATCGATTAATGAAGGGCTTGTGGCGACAGAGCTTGGTCTTCCGGGTTCTCCCAATGCCGCCGAGGAAATTATCATTGCCCGTGATATTGCCCTGGCAGAACTGACGCGGTCACGGCTTCATATCGCTC